>Ga0182743_1000210_pt1 | contig 88666 bp, 84 predicted proteins | sample eDN3rd30CKraftOP_FD_128522 | JGI IMG/M metagenome (GOLD analysis project Ga0182743, IMG submission 128522) | Enriched Organic Plus compost microbial communities from Emeryville, California, USA - eDNA 3rd pass 30_C Kraft OP (version 2) (version 2) ...
ACGTCGCGGACGGATTTCATACCCGCGGTGTGCCCGCGGAACCGCGGCAACCCGCGCGCGCCCGCCCAGCGGCCATTGCCATCCATGATGATGGCCACATGCGCCGGGAGTCTGCCGTTGAGCCTGACCTCTTCCAGCAGATGGGCGCGCGCCTCCGCTGCCACTAGACCTCCATTACCTCCTGCTCCTTCGTCTTGAGCAGCTCTTCCACCTTCTGGATGTAGCTGTCGGTCAGCTTCTGCACTTCATCCATCTGGCGGTGCACATCGTCTTCGCTGAGTTCGTGCGCCTGCTGCCTGCGCTTCAGGTCCTTGTTGGCCTCCTGCCGGGCGTGGCGGATCGCAACGCGACCTTCCTCGGCGAGTTTGTGCAGCATGCGAACCATATCCTTGCGCCGCTCTTCCGTCAGCGCCGGAATCGGCACCCGGATCACATTCCCGTCATTGGCCGGGTTGAGCCCGAGTTCCGCCGTCTGGATCGCCTTCTCGATAGCGTGCATCAATGACTTGTCCCACGGCTGCACGATCAGCATACGAGCCTCCGGTGCGGACACCGTCGCGACCTGGTTGATCGGCATCTTCGAGCCGTAGGCATCGACGCGCACCATATCGAGCAGCGCCGGCGTGGCCTTGCCGGTACGGACCGAGGCGAACTCGCGGCGCATCGCCTCGATCGACTTCTCCATTTGAGACCGCGCTTCAGCGATCGATTCCATATCCTCCACCCCATTGCTGTGGTGCGACGGGGCGCCAGGTCACGCAGGCGTACTGCCTTGCGACCTGGCCCCCACGCCCGATTGTACCTTGCTGCCCCGGCCCGCTTCCGGCCAGAGGGAGCTCTCATGGGCCCTGTCCGATTCCGGCCAGGGTATGGGCTGCAGCAGGCGTGCACTCGCGGGCATGAGCTGAGTCAGCCCGAGCGCGCCCCTGTTGTTACGAGACCAGTGTCCCCAGCGGTTCCCCGCGCAACGCGCTCAGCAGCGCGCCGCGCTCGTGAATGTTGAGCACGATAATGGGAAGCCCGTTGTCCTTGCAGAGTGAAATCGCCGCCGCGTCCATCACGTTCAACTCGCGCGTCAGCACGTCCTGATGCGTCAGTTGCGGGATGAATTCGGCGGTTGGGTCCTTTTTCGGATCGGCACTGTACACGCCCGAGACCTTGGTTGCCTTGATCAACACATCCGCGTTGACCTCCATCGCCCGCAGTACCGCAGCGGTATCGGTCGTGAAGTATGGGTTGCCGGTCCCGCCTGCGAAAATCACCACACGATCCTTTTCGAGGTGGCGCAGCGCCCGACGCCGGATATACGGCTCTGCCAGCGCTTCCATCCGGATCGCGGTCATGACACGGGTATCGACCCCAACGCGCTCCAGCGGATCCTGCAGCGCGAGCGCGTTGATGATGGTCGCAAGCATGCCCATGTAATCGGCATTTACGCGATCCATCCCCTCTTCACTGGCCTTCGTCCCCCGTACGATGTTGCCGCCGCCGATCACCAGCGCCAGGCTCACCCCGTACTCGTGCAGCAGCTTGATCTCCTCGGTCAACGAGCGCACCACCGCCGCCGAAATCCCGAAACCCTCGTCCCCCGCCAGCGCCTCACCGCTCAGCTTGACCAGAACTCGCTTGTATTTCAGGTCCTCGGCCGCCACTCGCGCCTCACTCGCCCAGCGCGTAACGGACGAAACGACGGACCTGGATGTTCTCGCCCGTCTTCGCGCTCGCTTCCGTGACCAGTTCCCGGACCGTCTTCTTCCCCTCCGGGTCCTTCACGAAGATCTGCTCCATCAGCGTCACGTCCTTGTAGAACCGCGCCAGCTTACCCTCGACGATCTTGTCCCACATCTTCTCGGGCTTGCCTTCCTGCTTGACCGTCTCCAGGTAGACCGCGCGCTCGCGCTCGACCACATCGGCCGGCAGCTCCTCGGGCGCCACGGCCAGCGGACTCGCCGCCGCGATGTGCATGGCCAGGTCGCGGGCAAGCTTCTGGAACTCCTCATTGCGCGCCACGAAGTCCGTCTCGCAGTTCACTTCGACCAGCACGCCGATCCTGCCGCCCAGGTGGACGTAGCTCGCAATCGTGCCTTCCTTGGCCTCGCGCTCCGAGCGCTTCGCCGCCTTGGCCGCACCCTTCGCGCGCAGCAGGTCGATTGCCTTCTCCATGTCGCCGCCCGTCTCGGTCAGCGCCTTCTTGCACTCCATCATCCCCGCGCCCGTACGATCGCGGAGCTCCTTTACCTGTGCTGCAGATATCTCGGCCATGTCCCTTCTTCTCGCTTTATTGGTCAACGTAAACTCATGGACGACGCAACGCGCCGATAGAAGAAAGCGCCGCAGGGCTGCACTCAGAGCAGCGCTGCAGCGCTTCCAGCGCTGAGCGATTCACGAGAAGGCCTCAGGCCTCCCCGCCCTCCGCCTCTGCTGCTTCGCCACCCTCTTCGTCCTCACCAGCGGTACGAATGTTCGCGATCACTTCCGGCCGCGGACGACGCTTGCGACGCGGTCGACGACGCTTGCCCTTGTCTTCCGGCGCGGCTTCCTGTGCCAGCCCGCCCTCGCTCGAGTACGTCACCGCCTCGACTTCATCCGCACGACGACGTGCGTCCGGCGGCAGCTCGCGACGCGCCTGCTCGATCGCCTCCGCAATCGCGTTCGTGATCACCGACACCGAACGGATCGCATCGTCGTTGCCCGGGATCGGGTAGTCGATCACATCCGGATCCGCGTTCGTGTCCGCAATCGCGATCACCGGGACGCCCAGCTTGTTGGCTTCCTGAACCGCGATCGTTTCCTTCTTCGCATCGATTACGAACACAGCACCCGGCAGGCGGCCCATGTCCTTCACACCGCCCAGGTACTTCTCCAGCTTGTCGCGCTCACGCGACAGCATCAACTGCTCCTTCTTCGTGTAGAACTCGTACGCACCTTCGGCCAGACCACGGTCCAGTTCCTTCAGCCGACGGATCTGCTTGCGGATCGTCGTGAAGTTGGTCAGCATGCCACCGAGCCAGCGCTCCGTCACGAAGAAGCCGCCGCAACGCACCGCTTCCTGCTCGATAATCGGACGCAACTGCCGCTTCGTGCATACGAACAGCACGCGATCACCGCTCAGGGTGACCTCGCGTACCACTCGCTGCGCTTCCTGCAGCTTCCGGACTGTCTTCTGGAGATCGATGATGTGAATGCCGTTGCGCTCGGCGAAGATGTACTTCTTCATCTTCGGATTCCAACGGCTTCTCTGGTGCCCGAAGTGGACGCCTGCCTCGAGGAGCTGCTGCAACTGCTGGTCTGCCATTGTTCCTTGCCTTTTGGGTTGCGCCGGTTTTCTCCCGGCCTGCATCACCTTCACCCGCTTCCCCACCTGCTATTCTCCGCAGGACCCGGATCCGCGTCTGGCGATGCGTGAATTTTGTTCACATCAGGCGACGGCGACGGAGACGGCGAGCGCATACTCGCCTGATCACCTCTGATACAGACAGCGAGAAAGCGACGCCGTTGTCGCCGTCGCCTTTCGCCGTCGCCTTTCGAAGCGATCAACGCTTCGAGACGCCATGGCGCGAACGCGCCGTGCCGCCGACCAGGCGTTAACCGGCGCGAGTCGAAGACTCGCCGCCTGTTAACGCTTGGAGAACTGGAAGCGCTTGCGGGCGCCCGGACGGCCGGGCTTCTTGCGCTCGACCTCGCGCGCGTCGCGCGTCAGCATGCCCTTCGTGCGCAGCGCGGAACGCAGTTCCTCGTCGTAACGCACCAGCGCACGCGCGAGCGCCAGCCGGATCGCTCCGGCCTGACCGGTCTCACCACCGCCATCGACGTTCACCTTCACATCGAAACGGCCGATCATGTTGACCGCAGCCAGCGGCTCCGAAGCGTGCTGCTGATGCGACATGCGCGGGAAATAGTCGTCCAGCGTGCGTCCGTTCACTTCCCAGTTCCCCGAACCGGGACGGAGAAACACACGCGCCACGCTCGTCTTGCGGCGACCTACGCCGTGGTACTGAAGCACTGTCGACATTTCAGATCTCCAGGCGCTCGGGCAACTGCGCCTCGTGCGGATGATTCGGGCCCGCGTACACCTTCAGCTTGCGCCGCATCAGGCGGCCCAGGTTGTTCTTCGGCAGCATGCCCTTCACCGCCAGATCGATTACCCGGTCCGGGTGCTTCTCGATCATGTCGCGAAACGGCACGAACTTCTCGCCACCCATGTACCCCGAGTGACGGAAGTAGGCCTTGTCCTCCGCCTTATTGCCCGTCAGGCGGACCTTCTCGGCGTTTACCACGATGACGTAGTCACCGGTATCCAGATGCGGCGTGAACATCGGCTTGTGCTTACCGCGCAGAACCTGCGCAATCTCACTGGCCAGGCGCCCGAGCACCTTGCCTTCCGCGTCCACAACCCACCACCGACGTTCAATCTCGGTGGCCTTTGGCGTATAGGTCTTCATTGAAACCCCGTAAAAACGAACCGCGAGCTATGCGGGACAGCTTTGAAAGATACCAGCCCGGCTGGAATCGGTCAACGGTCTGTACCAGTATCGGTTGCGGTGGCGGCGGCGCAAACCGGGAACCGGGCCGCTTCCGATTGCGGTCGCGGAGGCGGAGGCGGTCTCACCGGAGCCGTCAGTGCTGGATGAACGTTTCGAGGAAGCGTGAGCGCGAGGCGTGGCGGAGCCGGACCAGCGCCTTTTCCTTGATCTGCCGGACTCGCTCTCTTGTGATCCCGAGCAGCGACCCGATTTCCTCGAGCGTCATCGGGTCCTGTCCGTCGAGGCCGAAGTAGAGGCGCAGCACCTTGGCCTCGCGTTCCTTGAGCGTGCCGAGTGCCTCCTCAATGGTATTCGTGAGGGCGCGCTCGTAGGTCTCGTCGTCGGGGCCAGAGGCGAACTGATCGGGCAGATAATCGAGGAGGCGGTTGTCCTCGCCGGGGGTGAGTGGAGCGTCGAGGGAGAGGTGAGTCTGGGAAATGGCCAGAGTGCGTTGGACTTCGTCGTGGGAGAGGTCGAGCTCTTCGGCGATTTCTTCCACCGTCGGCTCGCGGCCGAGCTCCTGAAGTAATGCTGAACTGCGCTTTCCGATGCGGTGGAGTGCGCCGGCGCGATTGAGCGGGACCCGGACGATCCGACTCTGTTCGGCGAGGGCCTGGAGGATGGCCTGCCGAATCCACCAGACGGCATACGAGATGAACTTAATGCCTTTGGTTTCGTCGAATTTGTGAGCGGCGCGGATCAGGCCGAGGTTTCCCTCGTTGATCAGGTCGCCGAGAGCGACACCCTGGTTCTGGTACTTTTTGGCGACGGAAACGACGAAGCGGAGGTTGGAGCGCACGAGGATCTCGAGCGCCTCTTCATCTCCCTTGCGAATGTTTCTGGCCAGCGCGACTTCGTCCTCACGCGAAAGCAGCGGGTAGGCGCTGATTTCCTTGAGGTACTGATCGAGCGAACTCTCCTCGTACGTCCCTTTTCGCGTGGAAAAGCTCATACGGTGCTCCGAGCAACCCGAAGGAATGATTCCCGATTTAGCTGACCTAGCTAATGCCGCCCCCGATCCTGTGCCAGCGAATGCCGGTCAGCCACGGGATGGGGCGCAGCGTGGTGCCATCGAACGAATAGTAGATGAAGAGCGGGCGCCCCTTAATGGCAGCGCGCTCGACAAAGCCCCAGTAACGGGAATCCTCGGAGTCGTCGCGGTTGTCTCCGAGTACCATGTATTTGCCTGGGGGTACGACGATCGGCCCCCAGTTGTCACGTGTCGGCCGGCAGCGGTGGCGTCGTACGGGCGTGGCCAGATGATCGCACTGCCAGTACATGCGCGATGAAAAACCATCGCCGGCATCGCTGTGTCGGGTAAACGGTTCAACCTGCTCGACCCCATTGAGGTAGAGCACCTTGTCGCGCATCGCAAGGGTATCCCCTGGAAGTCCGACCAATCGTTTGACGTAATTCTTGTCCGGCTCGTGCGGCGGAACGAAGACGATGATTTCGCCTCGCTCCGGCTCGCTGAATGCCGGAAGGTGCAGGTGTGTCAACGGGAGCTGCGCCCCGTAAACGGCCTTGTTGACCAGAAGGAAGTCGCCCACCAGGAGCGTGTTCTCCATGCTTCCTGTCGGAATCCGAAACGCCTCCACCAGGAAGGTGCGGATCATCAGGAAGAGGGTGAAGGCGACAACGATGGACTTGATCCAGTCCCAGGCCCACCGGGCGCGAAAGGGGCGTGCGGCCTCGGCGGGTCCGGCAGCATCGACGTCGTCTATACGATCGCATTCCGATCGTTCAGGTCCATGCTGTACTACCACTGTGGAATCCTATTCGGGCGCGCTGGCGCTGTCAAACAAACTCACCAACGCGCCACAGCTCCTGCATCAATAGGGAGAAGCGTCGTACGTGTCGATCTGGGCGCGCTGCAAACGGCCCGAGTAATCGACGTACACAACTTTTGTCTCCGAGTAGAACTCGTAGACCTCCCAGCCTCCTTCGCGGTGACCGTTGCCGGTCTTCTTCACACCGCCGAAGGGCAGGTGTGCCTCAGCGCCGATGGTCGGCGCGTTCACATAAGTGATGCCGTTGTCGAGTTCGGTCATCGCGCGGAACGAGTCGAGCACGTTGCGCGTGTAGATCGAACTCGAGAGGCCGTACTCGACTTCGTTGTTGATGCGAATGGCTTCTTCGAGGTCGCGGAACCGAATCACGCTCAACACCGGGCCGAACACCTCTTCGAGCGCGAGTCGGCTGCCCGGTTTCACACCGGAGAGAATCGTCGGCTCGAAGAAGAAGCCATTGTCGAGTCCGTTGCCGGTCGCGCGCTGTCCGCCGCACAACACCTGGTCGCCTTCCTCGCGTGCGATCTCGACATAACGCGCGGTCTTGTCGAGTGCAGCCTGATTGATGAGGGGCCCGACATCGCTGCCATCCTCGAGGCCGTTGCCGAGGCGCAGCGCCCGGGTGCGCTCGAGCAGCTTTTCGAGGAAGCTGTCGTGAATCGACTCGTGCAGCAGCAGCCGGCTGGTTGCAGTGCAGCGCTGGCCCGTCGTTCCGAAGGCACCCCACAGCACGCCATCGAGTGCGAGATCCGGGTCGGCATCGGGCATGACGATCTGGGCGTTCTTGCCGCCCATCTCGAGCGAGAGCCGCTTGTGCATGCGTCCGCAGACTTCGCCGATCTTTGAACCCGTCGCGGTCGAGCCGGTAAAGGAAATCAGCTCAATCGACGGGTGTTCGACGATTGCAGCACCAACCTCTTCGCCGAAGCCGTGAACGAGCTGCAGCACTTCGGGTGGCAGCCCGGCTTCGAGCATCGCCTCGACCAGAAGCGTTGACGTGTGCGGCACGTCTTCGGCCGGCTTGAGGATCACGGCGTTCCCGCACAGCAGCGCGGGGAACATCTTCCAGGTCGGGATGGCGAGCGGGAAGTTGAACGGCGTGATGAGACCGGACACACCGATCGGGCGACGGTAGCTCATCGCCCACTTGTCGCGGAGTTCGCTCGGCACCGTGTGACCGAAGAGCCGACGTCCCTCGGTAGCGGCGTAATACGCGGTATCGATGCCTTCCTGCACATCGCCGCGCGTTTCGTTCAGCACCTTGCCCATCTCGCGTGTCATCGCACGCGCGATCTCTTCCTTGCGGCTGGACAGGATGTCGCCGGCGCGGCGAATCACGTCACCGCGCAGCGGCGCGGGCGTGCGGCGCCAGATCTCGAAGCCGCGCTTCGCCGACTGAACGGCGCGCTCGACATCTTCGCGGTTCGAACGTGGCCAGTGCCCGATCAGGTCATTCTGATCGGCAGGATTGCGATTCTCAAACCAGGCACCGCTCGACGCTTCGACCCACTCGCCGCCGATGTAGTTCAGATATTTCTTGCTCATTTCAATCGTTGTTCGGTAGGAGACGACATTCCGCCGTGAAGCTGAGAGGATCGCACGGTTCGGGCAACCCTGCGGCGGGACTTGTTGCCGGTGCCGCACAGATCGGGCAGTTGCGGCGCGGTGGCACCGGGCACGAACGGCTTCAGAAAATGCCGATCAGGAAAAGCACCGCGGTCCCGATCGCGAGCAACCCCGAGTAGAACACCCACAGCCTGCGAAAGGAAAGGCTCGGATGCATGCGCCGGGCGAGCAGTGCAAGCAGTGCACCGCCGCCACACGCCGCGGCGATCCAGAACACGCCGAGAAGGACGTACACAAGCGTGTAGCTCAGGCTTCCTCCCGGATCAGATTGTATCGCTCGATCTTCTTGTAGAGGTTCGAGCGGGGCATGTCGACGGCGCGTGCGGTTTCGCTCACGTTCCAGTCGTGTTCGCGCAGCTTCGCCAGGATGTACGCACGTTCAGCACGCTCCTTGAATTCGGCGAAGGTTTTTGCGTCGAGCAGTTCGCCGGCGACTCCAGCACTGGCGGCGCCGCCGCCCACGAGCCGGTCCACGTCGCCCGCGCTCACATCCGAGCCGCGCGAGAGGATGAGCAGCCGCTCGACCGTATTGCGCAGTTCGCGCACGTTGCCCGGCCATTCCATGCGCGCAAGCCGATCGATTGCTTCCTGCGCAAAGGTGCGCTGCGGCAGTCGCTGATCGCGAATGGCGTTGTCCGCGAAGTGACGCACCAGCATCGGAATGTCTTCACGACGCTCCCGCAACGGCGGAACGTGAATCGGCACAACGTTGAGCCGGAAGAACAGATCCTCCCGGAAGCGCCCTGCCTCGATCTCGCGCTCGAGTCCCTTGTTGGTTGCGGCAATGACGCGCACGTCGACGCGAATCGCTCTATCGCCGCCCACGCGTGTAATCAGCCCTTCCTGCAGCGCACGCAGCACCTTCGCCTGTGCGGCGAGGCTCATGTCGCCGATTTCATCGAGGAAGAGCGTGCCCTCGTTCGCCTGCTCGAACTTCCCGGAGCGATCGGTGTGTGCACCCGTAAACGAGCCCTTTACGTGGCCGAACAGCTCGCTTTCGATGAGTTCGGACGGAATCGCGGCGCAGTTCACCTCGATGAATGGTCCGTCATTGCGGACGGAAAGCCGGTGGATCGCGCGCGCGACCAGTTCCTTGCCGGTGCCATTCTCGCCCGTGATCAGCACACGCGCATCGGTCGGCGCGACCTTCTCGATGCGATCGACCAGGGCACGAATCGGGAAGCTCTTCCCGACGATCTCGTGATGGCTCTCGAACTCGCCGCGCAAACGCGCGTTTTCTTCCTCGAGGCCATGCACCTGCAGGCCGTTGCGAATCGTGAGCAGGAGCCGATCGGTATCGAGCGGCTTTTCGAGAAAGTCGTATGCGCCGCGACGCGTGGCTTCGACTGCGGTCTCGATATTCCCGTGTCCGCTGATCATCACGACCACGGCGTTACCGTCGATCGCGCGGATGCGGTCGAGCACCTCGAGCCCGTCCATCCGCGCCATCTTCACGTCCAGCAGCGTCAGATCGGGACGGAACTCCTGGAACAGCTCAATGGCTTCGCCGCCCCCACCTGCGGTTCGGATCAGGTGCCCCTCGTATTCGAGGACCTGCTCGAGAATGCGGCGAATGCCTTCTTCGTCGTCGACGACCAGGATACGCGCCATAGCGTATGCTTCAGTCCTGTCCGGTGTGGTTTGCAAGTCGAGTAATCACGAGCGTATCGCCGCTCACGCGCGCGGAGCCTGCACCCGGAGGCAACGGTACCGCGAGCGCGTTCTGCGGCAGTCCGGGTTCATTCCTGCGACCCAGCTTCCGCAGAGCCGGCGGAACCAGCCGGTTCGGCAGCGGGATGCTCGCTGCATTTACCTCATCGATGGCGATTGCGATCCGTCCGCTTCCAAGCGGCAGGATACGCCCGGTCATACCGACATCGGTGGTATCGGGCAGAAACGCGGCCGCATCGCCCAGCCCACCGATTTCCGGGAGCTGGTCGACCGGAATACGCGCGTTGACCTTGATTTTGCCGTCCTCCAGTTCGATGCGCGGCGAATCGACGAACGCGGGCAATACCTGCACGAAGCGGTAATTCAGGAGGCTCTGGATTTCGACCGAGCTGAGCTTCACCGAATCGGCTTCGCCGTTGGCGAGGTCCTGCAGCTTCTTCTCCGCCTGTTGGGCAACTTCCAGCGACGCGGCTTCGCCCGTCGGGCTGTGGCGACCCAGCAGCGCGGTAATCTGATCGCGATTCATCCACGCCACCCCGGCGATCACACCGACCAACAGCAAAAACAGCAGCTTCCGCATTCGTTTCAACCTCTCGCGTCAGTCGCCCAGGTCGCAACGGGCGAGCGGCTCGTACCGCGCACCGTTCGACCCGGGAAAACTGCGCATCAATTCCACTGTGTCGACCGGAACCGTTGCCCGGTACGACACCCGTTCCGCCGCCGCCGCGAGCAGATCCGCCATCGATCGGCTCACCGGCGCCTTTACCCGACCGAGCGTCAGGTGGGGATGGAAGGGCCGTGCCTCCGTCGGGAACCCAACCGCGCGGAATGCCTGCTCGACGGACGTATGCAACAGCAGCAAGGGATCCGACAGCTCCGCACCGACCCAGTACACTCTCGCCCGCCGGAAGTTGGGGAACGCCCCGACCCCGCCGATTTCCAGCCCGAACGGCGCGGTCGCGGTTGCTGCCCGCTGCAATGCCCGTTGCAGGTCCGGGAGTCGGGCTTCGGGAACTTCGTCGAGAAACTTCAGCGTAAGGTGCACCGCTTCCGGCCGGGTCCAGCGGACCGGTGCCGAAACGACACGAAGAGGAGCGGCCGCGGTGTGAAGCCGCAGTCGCTCCTCCTCTGAAAGATTGATCGCGACGAAGAGCCGCACCGCGTCAGGCGGGCGATGCGGCCGGGAACACGCGGGAGGAACCGACCACCTGCGCGACCGCATCAATGGCCCGATCGATCTGTTCCTCGGTTGTACACCACCCGATCGAGAAGCGAACCGCGCCGGTCTTCTCGCTCCCGAGCAGCTTGTGCACCTCGGGCGCGCAATGCAACCCGGGGCGCGTGAGCACGCCGTGCTCGCGGTCGAGCCGCGTCGCCAGCGCGGGGACTTCCATTGTGCGCGGCACGATTGTGACCACAGCGGCACCGTCCGGCGTATTGGGCGAAAGCACCTTCACCTCGGGAATCGCCGAGAGCCCTTCGTGCAGCCGCTGCTTGAGTTCGGCCCCGTGCTGATGCAGCGCGTCGACGCCGCGCGCCCGGATCCATTCCATGCCCGCAAGCAGCCCGGCGAACCCGGGAGCATTTCCCGTCCCGGCTTCCAGATGATCCGGATACGCGGGCGGCATGTCGCGCAGAGTCGAGTCGCCGCCGGTCCCGCCGGTCAGGAACGGGTGCACGTCGATCCCATCCCTGACCCAGAGCGCGCCCGTGCCCTGGATCCCGAGCAGCCCCTTGTGCCCCGTGAACGCGACCAGGTCGTAGCCTTCGTCACCGATGTTCATCGCCGAATGACCCGCCGACTGGGCAGCATCGACCAGGACAAGTGCACCTGCCTCATGCGCGAGCTGCGTCAGCTCGCGTGCGGGGAGCGGCGTGCCGAGAACATTCGAGACCGCATTGACGACCAGCAGCCGCGCGCCCTGTAACAGTCGCTTCGCTTCGTCGAAGTCGATTGAGCCGTCCGGCGCGCCACTCAGCATCCGGACCTCTACGCCCCGTTGCAGGTTCAGGCTATGCGCCGTGCGCAGCACCGCGTTGTGGTCGTAGGCGGTGATGACAACCGCGTCGCCGGGGCGCAGCGTGCCCCAGAGCGCAGTGTTCAGCGCGTGCGTCGCGTTCATCATGAAGGCGATCCGCCCGGGATCGCCCGGAATCCCGGTGAGCTTCGCCAGCATCATGCGGCAGCGCAGCGCGACTCGGGCGGCCTCGACCGCCAGCCGATGCCCGCCGCGCCCCGGAGTCGCGCCACACCCCTCGAGGTAGTCGACCACCGCCTGCGTGACTTCGCGCGGGCGCACGGCGGAGGTCGCCGCAAAATCGAGGTAGATCACGTCGTCAAATGTGCTCAAGGCCGTCACTCCGGCTGTTGGTCGTCCATGCCACATAGCGGAACCCCAGCGCCTTGATGCGTCGACTCAAGGCCTGCAACTGCTCCAGCGCGATTCCGGCTGCCGCAATTGCTGCAATATCCGATGCTTCGCCCGCCGCGTCTACCTGCGCCCCCACGAGGCCTTCGGCCGCCAGCAGCCTCTCCGCTTCGATACACCGGGCGTCCCTCATCGCGACACCCCGAGCTGCACCAGCGGCACGGCCGCGTTCAGGGCGCCGCGACGGTAGCCGTCCACATCGAGCAGCACCCGGCCGAACCCCGCCTCCCGGGCAGCCCGTGCTGCCTCGGCCCAGGCTTCCGCGGCCCGCGTCAACTCCGTTGGCGCAAACTCCAGTCGCGCGCAGTCTCCGTGATGGCGGACCCGGAACTCACGGTAACCCAGTGCGCGCAGCGCGGCCTCGGCCCGTTCGACCTGGCCCAGCCGCTCCCGCGTGACCGCCACGCCGTAGGCCAGCCGACTCGACAGGCACGGCGCCGAAGGTTGCTCCCAGGTCGGCAGGCCCAGCGCCTTCGATTCAGCACGGATTTCCGCCTTGGTCAACCCCGCTTCCAGCAGCGGCGAACGGACCTCCCGCTCGCGCGCCGCCTGCATCCCCGGCCGGTAGTCGCTCGCGTCATCCGCATTGGAACCGTCGAGCACCGTACGCAACCCGTGCTGCGCCGCAACCGCGCTCAGCCGTACCCACAGCTCGCTTTTGCAGAAATAGCAGCGATTCACCGGATTGGAGGTGTAGTTCGGGTCTTCGAACTCCAGCGTGTCGACCTCGATGTGCGGGATTCCGAAATCGCGCGCGACGCCCCGCGCCACATCCAACTGCACCTGAGGCACCGCGGGGCTGATCCCGGTGACCGCGAGCATCCGCTCCGGCCCGAGCACCTCCAGGGCGAACCTCGCCAGAAACACAGAATCGACCCCACCCGAATAGCCGATACACACGGACTCACATTCGAGCAGGATCGAATTGAGGTGCTGCAGTTTGTCTGTCACTTCCGTTGTCCCGATCAGAGCAGTACTTCGCAAGCTATCGGGACCGAGGCCGGGCTTCAAGCGGGTTGAGGTTGCAGGTGTAGGGACACGGAGGGGAGGGGGGACGGGAGAAAACGAAAGCGAATGCGAAATCGAAATCGTAACAGCCGGGGAAAGGATCGAAAGCGAAAGCGGGAGCGAGAGCGAGAGCGTTTGAGGGGGTTACGGTTCGATTCGCAGGTACGCGCTCACCTCATCGCTGCGCAGGACGGCGGGGGCCCGGATGCGGGTGCTCATCAGAAAGGCCAGCGACGAGGTCGTGCGCAGGGAGCCGTGGGTGCCGGTCACGTTCACCAGGAAATCGGCGGCGGCGCTGCCGAAGTGGTAGCCGGGCTCGAGGCTCACGATCACACTTGCCGGGTTCTTTACCTGGTCGCGCAGCGCGCGCACGATCCTGCGCGGAGCATCCACGAACTCGGTATCGACGGTTCGCGCCAGCCAGGCTGTGTCGGAAGCGAATCCATCGCGGTCGAGTTCATTATGCTTCCTGAGTGAGTCGACGATCGGCAGCAGCTCGAGCGGATCGCCGACCTCCGCGGTGTAGCGGTAGCGGCCACCGCGGGCTTCGATCAGCGCATCGCCGCGCTTGCTGCGCACGTGCACGTGCCCTTCCCTGTCCTGAAACACCGTCAGGTCCACGCCTTCCAGCCGGCGCAGTACGTTGGCCAGCCGCGCCTCCGATTCCGGCGAGCCATAGAGGAACGCGCTGCCAACCAGCCCGAAGGCGGGCAATACGACCGACTTCGGATCGTCGATTTTTCTCCCCGGACGAAGCCCCGCCGCGCGGACGCCGGCCTCGAGATCGACCATCTTTGTAGGGATGAGGTCGTTGCCGTGATCGGAAACGAGCGTGACCTCGATACGTGACTGGCTCGTTTCGCGCAGCTCGTCGACCCAGCGCTCGAGGTCCAGAATGAAGTCGACGAGCGCCTGCCTGCCTGCCCGATGCCCGAGCGCATCGGTCGAAACGATGTAGCCCACCAGCACACTGTCGGTCAGCGCCCGTTTCGCCACAGCGCGCTTCAGGCCACGCAGTTCGGATTCTGCGATCGGCTGCGGGAACAGGTACGCCAGCCCGCCTTCCAGACCGCCCGCCTGAAAGTCGACCAGCCGGTGGAAATCATCCGCTTCGCGCGGCTTGAAGGTGTGCTCGAGCAGGCCTCCGCGCATCCGGTGCGTCGCCGCATCGTAGTACAGATCCTCGTACCCGTCGCGGGGCTCCATCCCCCAGACCGCGCTGAACGCGGGCCCGGTCAGCGATGGGAATGGGCTCACCACCTTCGACGGCGCGTGGAATTCGCCGAAATGACCGGCTGCCCGCAGCGAATCGACGATCGCGTACGGCACCCCGTCCAGCATCAGCACGAGGTGACGTAGCTGGATTCGCTCCGGCTGCAGCATCGGGGCCGGCTCCGCGCCCCTGCACCCGGCAAGCAGAAGAGCCACGGCGACAACGGTCAATCCGGTCAGCTTTCGAATCGTCGAAATCATATGCAGGAAGTCATACCGCAGAAATGCGGGAGCGGGTTCCGTTCGGATGCACACGCGCGCATGCTCGTACGATCAACACGAGCGTGATCGACGCGTCAGCGTGCAGTGCGCGCGGGACCCGCCGCTGTCATTCAGCGACTACACGGGTGGCCGCCTACGCCCGATATACCAGCCGCCCTTCCAGCACCCGCGCGGCCGGATTGAGGACATGCGGTTTGGGCGGTGCATCACTCACGATGTGCAGGACTTCAATTCCACGCGCCACCAGCGCATCGGAAATCAGGTTGCGATGACAGCGCCAGGGCACGGCCTCCGAACACATGATGGTTTGCGTGACCGAGGCTTCGCGTTCGACCAGTGCATCGAGAGCGTTCTGGAATTCCGGTTCCGCCATGTAGTCCGCATAGGCACGAAAGGACTCGTTGCGGAAGTACGAGTTCGATGAATCGGCGGCGGCTTTGCGACGGCCACCGAGTTCGACGACATGCAGATACCCGATATCCACCTCGCCCAGACGCTCGCGCAGTTCGTCGGAATTGAACTGCGGATAACGCCTCGACCCCGGGAACCGCCGCACATCGACCAGCAGTTCGGTATTCACGCCGCGCAGTAAAGCGATGAACTCCTCGGCGCTGCGAGTGGAATGTCCAATCGTGTAGATCACTGCCCCTTCCGCGCTCGAATCCGCAGATGCACCGGGCAAGACGTTTGCCGCCCGCTGAGCGTCAGCGGCGCACTGGAACGTCGGACGAGAGTACGGGGTTCGCCGCATTCATTGATGATCCGACTTCCGGGCCGAATGCCGCGGGCAGCCTTCTGCCGTATATTCACCCTACACGAACCGGGCGCGTTGGAAAATACCCGCGCACCATGCAGAACGCGTTCACAGGACCACCGATGAAACCCGCTCGTGCGCTGCTGATGGCGACACTCTGGCTGGCCGTGTGTTCGGCCGCCGTGCCTGTTCATGGCCAGAACGAAATGCCCGCAGGCGAATGGATCTTTCCCTCGGCATCTTCCCTTCCCCTGCTCACGATCACGCCCGACGGGAGCTACCAGTGGGGAAACACGCGCGGCCAACTCAGCCGCAGCCAGCCGCAGTTCACAGTGGTTGCGCAAGCGCGCTACTTTGGCGGAATTGCCGATGCGGAGGGCGACTTGCTGCTCGAAGTGCGAGGCGACCGGCTCTCCCTGCGTCGTGCACCCACCGGTGCGATCCTCGCTGAAGCCACCCGCAGGCAGAGCAACGCCCTCGGGATTGAGTGGGTCAGCGCCCCCCCGATCGGCGGCGCACAGCAGCCAAGCCCGGCTGCACCCAGCCCGGTTGCGCCTGGTCCGGATGCTCCCAAACCGCCACCCGCGACCAACAACCCGCTCGGGATCGAATGGGCCACCGCCAATCCGCAGGCACCGAGCCAACCGGCCGCGCCAAGTCCGGCCGCGCCCAAACCACCCCCCGCGACCAACAACCCGCTTGGGATCGAATGGGTGAGCGCCAATGCGCCAGCGCCCGGTCAGCCGACCACCCCGAAACCGGATGCGCCCAGGCCGGAGCAACCCAAGCCGGAGGCACCCAAACCGCAGGAGCCCGCAACCGGTAACCCCCTCGGTATTGAATGGGTCAGCGCGAGGCCGCCCGAGCAGCCGAAACCCGAGCAGCCAAAACCCGAGCAGCCGATCCGCCCACAGATCGTCTCGCTGACCGTGCGGCCCGCTGATGTCACGATTGCGCGTGGAGACAGCGTCGTCTTCGAAGCGTTTGCGAACTACAGCGACGGGAGCCAGCGTCGACTCGATCGCCCGTACTGGAACGTGCCGGGTGGCAGCATCTCCGATCTGGGCGTCTATCGCGCGCTCAACTCTGTCGGCACGTATGAAGTCCGTGTCCGCGACCTGAGCAGCGGACGGACCGGAACGGCCAGCATAAACATTGTGAATGCCAGACTGATGAATCTGCGTCTGGAGCCGGCGAACGAAACGCGGACCACCAACTGGGAAACCCAGATGAAAGCGGTTGGCGTCTACAGCGACGGAACGTCGCGCGCGGTACCAGGCGTACAGTTCTCGGCGACTGGCGGCACCATCACGCCGGCGGGTCTGTTCACCGCCGCGACACCGGGGCGCTATACGATCACCGCAACCGATCCTTCAGGCGTGAGTGGCAGCACGACCATGACTATCGTGGTTCCCGAAGTCCGTTTGCATCGCGTGCTGCTGACCCCTGCCGACACGCAGGTCGCGGCGGGCGGCAAGGTCCGCTATGAGCTGATCGGACACTACTCCGATGGCAGTGTCAGGCCGGTGAGCACGGATTTCCAGGCAACCGGCGGCACCATCGACGCGGCCGGCGTCTACACCGCCGGAAATGCGGTCGGCACGTATAGCGTGAGCGCGCCCAACCCGATCGTGGGCGGTATGGTCGAAGCACGCGTGACCGTGACACGAGTGAACCCCGTGGTTACAGCGCTGCAGATCACCCCGGCGGATACCACTATCCTCGTCGGCTCGTCGCTGCGATTGAAGGTCGCAGCACGCTTCAGCGATGGCAGCACACGCGCGCCCAGCACCTTCCTGCTCACCGCCACCGGCGGTTCCGCGCAGAGCAGCCCGGACGGAACTGGCTACTACACCGCCCCGGGCTCGCCCGGTACGTATACACTGACTGCATCACACTGGGAAACCGGTGTGACCGCGACAGCCACCGTGAGGGTCGTTACGACTTCTTCGGCGCCGCCGAAGCCGAGCTACAGCGGCGTGTGCCGCGACCCGTGGGTCACGGAAGTCATCACGACGGTGATGGGCCGCAAACCGCAGGGCGAGGCGGATACGGCGGAGTGCGACTACCGCCGGTACGGCGGCGGACAGTGGAGCAGCAAGGCCGAACTGCGCAGGCATGTTCAGCGCGCGTTCGGCAAACCCGTCTCTCCGGTTCGCGCGCTGTACGTGCTCGATGGCACAGATTCGAAATACATCCATCAGAACGCGATGTGGCACCTCTACCAGCAGTGGGACGACCACCGCTATTTCCAGGATGGCGTCAACCTCCTCGCGACCAACATCGACGGCGCGTATCGACAGGCGTACGACCGCATCTGCCGGGATGTGAAACCGAAGAGCCAGGGCGGCCAGGGCATCCAGGAAGTGTTCCTCGCCGGCTACAGCCGCGGCGCAATCATGTCCGTGCGGATGGCGGACGACGTGCAGAGCTGCGGCGCCAGAGTCGTTTTCGTTGGACTGGTCGATGCCGTCAACACGAACATCTGGAACTGGCCGGTACGCGTGCCATCCAACGTTCCGGTTCGCGTGCACCTGCGCAAGCCGCGCGGCTGGGAACACGTACTTACGACGCGCGACCTCGAGAACGTCACCACGCTCCAGCATCCGAAGGATGTCGACCACAAGGGCATCGTCTGCAAAGTCGGTAACATGGACGAGTGGCGCTGGACGACTGACAAGCTGATCGAATACGCGAAGAGCGCAGGCGGCACATTCGGTCCCGCACTCAACGAGCCGACGAAGTGCTGAGCGGTATCGGCAGGTTCGACAATGCAGCAGCACAATGAAGTTGCCATGCGGCCGCGGTCGACCGGAGTTCAACCGGCGACCGCGGCGCGTCGATCGAGTGAACGGTACTGGATCGCTTCTGCGACATGCGCCGTCGCGATGCTCTTGCTCGCATCGAGGTCCGCAATTGTGCGCGCGAGTCGCAGCACGCGATGATACGCGCGAGCGGACAGCCCGAGCTTCTGGATCGCATTGCGCAGCAGTTGCTCTGCACCTTCTTCGATCTGGCAGTAGTTGCGCATGTCGCGCGGCGTCATGTGCGCATTCGCAAATACCCCGGGACGCGCGCGGAAGCGTTCGAGTTGACGCACGCGCGCCGCAACCACCCGCTCGCGGATGGTCGCACTGGGTTCACCGGTCGGTCGCGCGAGCAGCTCACGGGGCGGAACCGCCGGAACCGGGACATGCAGATCGAAGCGATCCAGCAGCGGCCCCGACACTCGCGCCACGTAACGCTGCACATGCGTCGGATGGCAGGTGCAGCGCGCGTCTCCCGTGCCGTAGTATCCGCATGGACACGGGTTCATCGCAGCGGCCAGCATGAACTGCGCGGGATACGTCACCGACAGCCTGGCCCGGCCAATCACGATCGTTCCATCTTCGAGCGGCTGACGCAGCGAATCGAGCACGTGCCGCTTGAACTCGGGTAATTCGTCGAGAAACAACACGCCATGATGCGCCAGTGACGCCTCGCCGGGGCGCGGATGTGTGCCGCCGCCCACCAGCCCGGAATCCGAGATCGTGTGATGCGGCGCACGAAACGGTCGCGCGTGGATCAGCGCCTGCCCCGGCTGCAGCCGCCCCGCCACCGAATGCACCTTCGTCACCTCGAGTGCCTCGATGCGATTCATCGGCGGCAGAATCGTCGCCAGCCGTCGCGCCAGCATCGATTTGCCCGATCCCGGCGGACCGATCATCAGGATGTTGTGCTGTCCCGCCGCCGCAATCTCCAGCGCTCGCTTCGCATGGTCCTGCCCCTTCACATCAGCAAAATCGACATCCGTCGATGGCAACACCGCGACATCGAGCTCGTGCGCATCGAGCTTCACCGTCCGCCACGGCTGAACCCCTTTCAGCATTGCCACGATATCCGACAGCGTCGCCGCCGTGCACACCTCGATTCCCTCGACCACTGCTGCCTCGCGCGCATTCGCAGGAGGCACGATCAGCCGCACAATCCCTTCCTCACGACAACGCAGCGCGATCGGCAGCGCTCCACGTACCGAGCGCAGGTCGCCGTCCAGCCCGAGCTCGGCGAGGATGCACGTGTTCGCAAGTACCTCCTGCGCAACCACTCCACTCGCCACGAGCAGACCCAATGCGATCGGGAGGTCGAATGCACTTCCCGCTTTGGGGACGTCCGCCGGCGCGAGATTGATTGTGATCTTGCGCGGCGGTATCTCGAAGCTGCCGTTGTGCAGCGCCGCCATCACCCGCTCACGGCCCTCCTTCACCGCCCCTTCCGGCAGCCCCACCACACTGATCGACGGCAGCCCGTTCCCAAGGTCCACCTCGACCTTCACCAGAAACGCATCCACTCCGTGAACCGCCGCACTCGAAATCTGCGCAAGCACGAAACCTCCCACTCGTTGCAGGACGCGCACACCATCGCCGTTCGAGCGGGGCAACGCGATAGCACGATGAGACGCTGTTTCCGCTTCCGGAAAACGCAAACGGACCAACTGGTGTATACAGGTCGAAGCAACGATCAGGGCGCCCACCCGCATCCATTAGTGCGGTCCTTCTGCCACCTCGACAGGGGCGACGGGGCATAGGCTCTGCAGATGCTTGTATTTCTGGGATCATCGAGAGAGACGGAGGAGAGATGCCGAACTTTTTCAGGACGGCCAGGGTTGGGGCGCTGGTGCCGGTGCTCGCGGCGCTGGCGGCATGCGGCGCGGGAGATGCCGCGCAGGCGCAGAACCCGACCCAGCAGGTGCGGGAAAAACTGGGCCCCGTACCCGCTTCCGTAGACACAGTATCCGCGGCTCGACTGTCGGGCGCTTTCCGGGGCGCGTCGGCGCGAGCGCTTCCGGCGGTTGTTCAGATTCGCGTAATCAGCGAGCGTGAGCAGACCCCGCTGGCGCGCAACCCCTTCCGGGACTTCATGCCTGATATGGACCCGGATCCGCGTGCGCAGGGCACCGGGTCGGGGGTGATCTTCGATCCGCGCGGTTACATCCTGACCAACAATCACGTAATTGCAGGCGCAACCGAGGCCCGGGTGAAGCTGGTCGACGGGCGTGAGTACCAGGCGACGGTGATCGGTTCCGATCCGGACACCGATGTCGGCGTGATCCAGATCCGGGCGCGTGGCAACGAGAAGCTGCCGGTCGTGGAGATTGGCTCGTCGGACGACGTGAAGGTCGGCGACTGGGTGATCGCGCTGGGCAACCCGCTCGGTCTCGATTTCACGGTGACCGCGGGGATCGTGAGCGCCAAGGACCGTGCGCCAGGGATCATCCGCCGTTCGCCGACCGGGCTGGAGTCGTTCATCCAGACCGACGCGGCGATCAATCCGGGCAACTCGGGCGGTCCGCTGGTCGATTTGCGCGGACGTGTCGTGGGCATCAACACGGCGATCCAGTCGCCGACGGGCTACTACTCGGGTGCGGGGTTCGCGATTCCGATCGATCTGGCCCGCAAGGTGGCTGACGACCTGATCAAATACGGCGCGGTCCATCGTCCGAAACTGGGCGTCACGGTCAGTCCGGTGAGTGAAGCCGATGCCGAGTACTACCGTCTGCCCGCGGTCGCGGGTGCCGAGATCTCGGGCGTGCAGTCCGACGGCGCGGGTGCGAAGGCCGGGCTGAAGATGGGGGATGTGGTGGTATCGCTGGACGGCGAGCCGGTTCGTACACAGGCCGAGTTCATGGTGAAGCTGGCCGAGAAGCAGCCGGGCGACCGCGTCAAGCTTGGGTACTACCGCGGAGGGCAGCTTCGTGAGTCGACGGTCCAGCTTGGGCAGTTCGAGGCCACGTCCCCGGCACGGCCGCGGGCGGAGCGTCCGGCGCGACCGAGCGGACAGCAGCTCCTCGGGTTCACCGTTGAGCCCGCGAATGCACGCGCGGTCACGAACTGCCAGGTGCGCGGCAACACCGCGGGACGGTTGATCGTCAGTGAGGTCGAGCGCTTCAGTGGCGCCGCGGAAGCGGGCGTCGGCCCGTGCATGGAAGTGCTCCGGATCAACGGCCAGGAAGTTCGCTCCGTGCAGGATGTGGAGCGGATCGCGGCGCGGCTGAAGGAAGGTGACGTCGTTTCGCTGGTCTGGCAGGACCCGCGCGAGCGCGAGCCGATGGAGACGATCGTGAATTACCGCGCGCATTAGCGCGCAGCGACCACCTCGTCCTTCGCAATCTGCAGCCGGACACGGATCGTTGTTCCGTGTCCGGCTCTGCTTTCCGCCGACACGGTTCCGCCCCAGCTCTCGATCAGCCGCCGAACGATCAGCAGCCCGAGGCCGGTGCCGGTGCTGCGCGTCGAGAAGTGTGGTTCGAAGACTTCCTCGAGCTGGTCCTCCGGGATGCCCTCGCCCGTATCACTCACCCGCAGCTCGACCATGTTCGCGCCGTCCAGGTGTGCACTCACCAGGATCGTCCCCCCTTCGGGCGTCGCGAGTCGTGCATTCTCGATCAGATTCAGCAGCACTTCCTTCAGCTCACCGGTCCGTGCGATGACCGGTGGCAGTCCCGTCCGAACTTCATCGACGTACTCGATGCGTGTGTCGCCGGAGCGGTACAGGGTCAGCGATTCCTGAACAACGCGGGAGATACGGACGTGTTCGAGCGGACCCGCGCTCTCCGGCGGGGCGCCGTAACGCGAGAACGCCCGTGCGATGTCCGTGAGGCGATCGATCTCGACCAGGATCTGGTCGACGTTCCGATCCAGCACATTGCCAAAATCGGGACGATTGTCGTTGTAGGCGCGGCGCAGATGCTGGATCGCGAGTTTGATCGGCGTCAGCGGGTTCTTGATCTCGTGCGCGATCTGCCGCGCCATATCGCCCCACGCGAGCACACGCGCTGTTCGAATCTCCTGGGCGCGTGCACGGCGCAGTCGTCGGGCCATCCGGTTGAACGAGCGGTAGAGCTCGCCGAACTCGTCGTGCCCGTTTTCCGGCAGCTTGACCCGCAGTTTGCCTGCACCGACGGCTGCGGCCGCGCGTTGCAGCCGCCCGATCGGTACGGTGAGCGTACGGCCGACCAGGATCGACAGCCCGAATGAGAGCACGCCGCCAATCAGCGCCGCAAACAGGACGAGGTGCGCCAGTTCATTCTGGCGAATGATCATGTCACTCGACTCGAGCGAAACCGGGATCCCCATCGTGCCTGTGCCCGCGACCTGCAGCTTCCGGAACGCCGTCAGGTACTCCTGAACGCCGATCTGCTCGGTCGCCGTAGTCGCATCCTCTTCCCCGCTCTCGAGCTGCATGTAGGCGAGGGGCGGCATCCAGGCGTTGTAGACCCCGAGCTGCAACGCCGCGGGTGCCGAAACGCTGACCAGCTCGCCCTGCAGATACATCTGGATATCGGTGCCCGCATGCGATGAGAGTTCACGCAGGTCGCCATCGGAGTCAGGAAATTCGATGACCGCCTGGCGCGCCGCTCGTTCCGCCACGATGCGGGCCGCGCGCGCAACTTCGTTGAACAGTGCACCGTACGCGACCCAGCCGAACAGCACGGTCGGCGTGAGGAAAAACAGAAACAGTGCGCCGGTCACCCGCGCGCGGAAACTGCCGATCCAGCGGGTCCAGCCCTCGCCGGGGCGGACATCCTCCGCACGCATCGCGCGCCCGAGCAGCCACAGCCCGGCAAAGATGAGTACGGTCGTGGTGATCAGCAGCACACCGCGTGCGATCCGCACGAACGCATTCGGCAGGCGCACGCTCAGGTGCGCGTGAAAGCCTCCCTCCGGATACTGCACACGCGCTTCACTGCGCCACCCGTTCTCGACCGGCCGCCACAGACCGCCGGGCGCACTGTTGCGCGCCGGAACAAGGTCCAGCCGGGTGCCGCTGCGCTGATCGCTTTCCCCGAGCAGTGGCGCGATCACACTCGCACGTTCGAGGGACCGCCGCGGCGGGACTTCAACCGTGACAACACGGCCCGCTTCGAGCGGCACTGCCAGCAACTGGTTTACATTGAGTTCGCCGCTCACGGCGATGCTGACCGGCTCGCCCTGCGCCTGGACCCGTGCAACCGTCGGCTCCATGTACAGCGGAATGACGGTAAGCCGCTCCTCCTCCGCGCTGAACGCATCGCCCAGCGGAAGCTGCACCTCGGATCGGCCGTCCGGCGCCCACAGCGTGATCCGCACCGGGTACGACTCGCGCGCCAGCCCGCTTGCGACCCAGCTTCGATACAGCAATTGCAGGTTGTCCTCGCCGCGTTCGCGCCGGGCAATCGTTTCGCGCGCAAACTGGCGCAGCAGGTACTCGAGCAGCGGGTCCGGTCGCGTGCCAAGCGTCTGCAGTTCACGTTCGGCATCGCGCAGTCTGGCATTCACCTGCGCAACCCACAGGTACGGCAGGACGGCGGTCGCCGCGAGGAAACCGGCGAAGACCCAGCGCAGCAGGCGACGTCCGCCGAACTCGTGCGCAGGGATGCCAAGCGCACCTAGCACGAACGGCACGCACCAGAACGCCGCGACCCAGTGTGGTACGGCCTGCCTCGTCCGACTCAGCCACAGGATCAGAAGGCTCAACAACGCCGCGGTGACGACCGCGGAGGCGAGCAGGCCAAACGAAAGCCGCGTCCGACGCAGCATCCGCTGCCAGGCGGGCGGAACCTGCGCCGGGATCAGCAGCAGAGCGGTGGCGATGCCGAGCAGCAGGACCAGCGAGATCTGCAGCCCGCCCCAGACGATCGCGGCGTTCTGCAGCAGCGCCGGCGTCGCCGCACGATACTGGTCGAGGTCGCTCCCCGGCCCGATCAGCAGGTTGAGCGCAACCGGATATACAATCGCGAGTGCGACCGCGGAAAAGATGAAGCCGGGTGCGCCGAGTCGCGGAAAGCGGGTCCCGTGCAGCGTGGCGACCAGCGATCCGGTGACCAGCAGCACGACCAGCAGCGTCCCCAGGGAGATGTCGCCCGGCGCGGGAAACACAAAGAGCCCGGGTTCGAAGAAGCGCTCCGCGCCGAAAGCGGGTCCGATCGGGGCGACCAGGATCGCGCAGATCGTCCCGAGCAGCGGGAGCAGCGTGTGGAACCGCCCCGGTCGCCACGGATGTCGAAACCAGCCGAGCGTCAGCAGCAGAACCACCACGGCGGCAAGGATCAGGATGACCCGCTGCGCAAGCTGCAGGGTGTTGTCGCGCCAGTCGCTCTGGGTGAGGGGGTCGATGCTCGCGTGCAGCAACGTGTCCGCGCCGAGCACGAAGTTCCACGAGTTCGGCGCACCGCCCGCGAGGAACACGGCCGAGCGGCCGGCGAGTTCATCGACTTCGTGCGCGACACCTCGCTTCGGCGCACCTTCCGGCAGGGCCGCGTCGATCAGCACGGCCGCCATCGCCTGGCCGCGGCCGCCGCGCATCGGCTCAAGGAAGTACAGGTAACTGTAGAGCGGCCGCTCTACGAACAGCAGCCGTGTGCTCGATGCGGCATCTTCCGCCGGTCGCACCTGCTCGGGCAATACCCCCTGGTGCGCACCCGACCACGCCAGTAGCTGGCCGTTCTCGCTAAAGATCGCAAGCGCATCTACGTTGGAACGTGCGCGCAACTGGTCGACCTGCGTGAACAACTGCCGACGTCCGGCAGAGTCCGTGGCGAGCGGGAATGCAAGCTGCGTTGCAAGATCGACCGTGCGCTGCCCCTGCTCGAGCAGAACGTTCATCCGTCGGTCGAGCGCGGCATGCACCTGGGCGTTGCGCTGACTGCTCAGTTGGTCCCACGCGCTGCCGATGCGCGCGACGCGCGAGGCGAAGAACGCCGCGATCAGCCACACGAGCACGGTGAGCAGCAACGCACTGCGCAGCCAGAGCGTCGCGACCCGTGGACGCGCAAACAGCGCAATCCCGCACGCGAGCAGCAGCACGCCGGCGGAAACGTACAGCAGCGTCAGCGTTGTACTGCGCGACCACGCGACCAGCAACCCGATCGCGGCGTACGCACTCAGCCACGCCGCATGCAGCACGATCGGTGTGCGAGTTGAAGTTCGCGCTGCGGGAATCCTGAACGCTTCAGCCACAGAAGGACGATTTGGAAGAAAAGACCGGACTCGATGAGCTAAGCTGGATCGATGTCGCGGCGCACCTCGCCCGCGACCCCCGGCTCATCGTCCCTGTCGGGGCGCTCGAGCAGCATGGCCCACACCTGCCGCTCGGGTCCAACGTTCTGATCGGTCGTCGCATCGCCGTCGACGTCTCCCGTGAATTCCAGGTGCTCCGCGCGCCCACAATATACTACGGCGTGAACGTCGACAGCGCCCGCGACTTCGCCGGCACCGCAACACTCCGCCAGAAAACACTGCACCGTTCCATGAACGAACTCCTCGGTACCTGGGAGCAGCACGGCATCAACGAGTTCATCATCATTACCGCCCACCGTCATGAGCCTCACCTCGATGCACTCGCCACCCTGCTTACCCGCCGTGCGCGCGTTCGTGTCGTCTCCGTCTGGGACGTCGACATCAGCGACCTGCTCGAAGGCCAGCCCGGCCCGCTGCACGGCGGCGAAGCCGAAACTTCCATAATGCTGTACCTCCACCCCGAACTCGTGCGCATGGACCGCGCACGCGATTTTGCACTCACCGAAGCTGCCTACCGCCGCTACGTGCGCGGCAAGCTCCCCGTCGCTCCCCCCGGCGGCGCCGGTGTCGTAGGCCTGCCCTCCCTCGCCACCCCCGAAAAGGGCGAACGCATCTACCGCCGCATCCTCGGCGCCATCCGCCAGGCCGTCTTCCTCGCCCCGACCAACCAGGAACCCGACTCCGACACCGTATAGCTGGATCGCGGAGCCAACGATTCCGGGTAGCCATGGTGCACACCGAGGGGGAGGAACGAGGGGGGAGGAACAAGGGGGAGGAACGAGGGACGAGCTGATAAGGGAGACTGCAGGTAAATGTTAAGTCCTGAAGGAATAAGGCGAGGTCGAGGGTCAGGTTGAAGGGATTAGTGTTGAAGGACATAAGGATTTGAGGTCTCAGGAGGGGGTGTGCGGAAGAAATTCCGCTCTGCGGGGGGTGTGGGTCTGTCGCCGAACTCTGTGTAAATTGCCCCCCGCCGTTCGGGAGTGTGCGGAAATCTGTGTAAACGGCCCTTTCGCATCTTCCTGGCACACGCCCTGGGAATGCCAGGGCAAAATGATCCAGGGCAGCCGGCCAGTCACGAATCGGCCTGGTCCAGCGCTCCTGAGCAGTTCAATAGCGAAGATCTCGGCAACGCGCACGGACTTGCTGGAGTCCGGTGGGCGCACCATTGGCTCAATCCTCCTGCGCGCGGCCAACGCGACCAAGCTCCCCGCCGGGGCCGCCCTTGACTGCTCGTTCGAGCCATTACACAAGTATTCCAACAGTCCCCCGGGGAAGCCTGACTCCTTGTAACCTTCACAGCTTGTAACCTTCACCCCTTTATTCTGCCCCTCTCCCTTACCCTTCCACCTGGAGAACTTAACATTTACCTGCAGTCTCCCTTATCAGCTCGTCCCTCGTTCCTCCCCCTTGTTCCTCCCCCTTATCCTGAACCCTCACCCTCAACACCTGCATTCGCCGCCAGGCGAATGCCAGCGCGACTCAGCCACTCAGTGCTCGTCTCTGCCCTTCATCCTGCGGAGCCCGCCATTCACTCCGCGCTACTTCGCGATCTGCCCTCCAAATACCATCTTTCAGACGAATGCGGTCCCGAACATGCCACTCCTGGCGGGGTATTGTGTACCAGCGGTACTTCATCAAAGGGGAGCATGGATGCGGACAGTTCGCACGGGGCTCGGTGTTCTAGGTCTGCTTGCCGGACTGGCCGGTGCCTTGCCGGCCCAGACCGTCACACTCGATGAGGGGACCTTCCGCCTGATGGTCGGCGGTCAGGAAGCTGGAACCGAGAACTTCACGATCCGGCGCAACGGCGGCGGTGAAAGCGCGGTTGTAATTGCGACCGGACAGGTCGTGCTCGATGCCGGACGCGGGGGCCAGCAGATCAACGCCGATTTGCAGGTGGCGGGCCCTGCGCTTCGTCCGGCCGCCTATCAGGTGAAGGTCGAAGGCCAGGACGCACAGCAGATCGCGGGGCGCGTTGCCGGCGGGCGGTTCAGCGCACGAATCGTCTCCTCCTCGGGCGAGATGATGCGCGAGTATCTGGCGAGTGATGGTGCGGTGGTCGCCGACGAAGGCGTTGCCCACCACTACTACTTCGTCGCGCAGCGGGTCGGGAGCGCAGGCGCACGCGTGCCGATCATCATTCCGCGCGAAAACCGGCAGGTCTCCGCGCAGGTGTCCGCCAGCACGAAGGTGGCGATCAACATTGGCGGCAGAAGCGTGCAGGCGTCGCGGTTCTCCGTAACGATTGCCGGCGCGCCGGAGCGTCAGGTTTGGGTCGATGACCAGGGCCGGGTCCTGCGACTCGAGATACCTGCGAGGAATTACGTTGCCGAGCGAACCTCGGCGCCACGCTAGTTGCCGCGGTAGTTAAAGATGATCCGGCCTGCTGACGTTCAGGTGAAACAGCAGGCCGGTTCGCTTCGTAGGTGCTCGGCGTCGAGCCCCGGACGAGTGTGATCGAATCCGGCTCGTTGACAGTGGTCCAGTGCTCGAAACAATCGAGCTGACTATCCCAGGTATTCCAGGAGATGCGAAGGTGCTCGGCTTGATGAAGAGGCGTCTGTCCCCGTCAGTGATACGGGTTGCGGGCGCCTTGCTTATTGGCGGTTCTGTCAGTTGGAGCGCGCCGCTCGCGGCACAGCAGACCGAGCCGGTGCTCACCCTGCAGGAGGCGCTGCGCCTGGCCCGACAGAACAACCCCTCTTTCCAGGCGCAGAAAAACGATGTCGAGGTAGCGGACGCCGCGGTGCGCGAGGCCTACGGCAGTCTGCTTCCCGGTGCATCGGCCAGCACGAGTTTCTCCTATCAGGCCTCGGGCACACCGCGCTTCGGGAATTTCTCAGGCTCCGACTTCGGACTCACAAACACGCCAGCCTACTACTCGTCGGATTATTCAATCGGATTGAACTACTCGCTCAGTGGCGCATCGCTGGTTGCGCCCGGACGTGAGAAGGCGAGTCGCCGCGCGGTCGAAGCGAACCTGGTGGCCGCGGAATATGCGCTGCACGCGGATGTGACCGCGAAATACCTCGCGGTCGCGCGTGCGGTGGACGGGGTCACCCTCGCGCAGGAGGAGCTCAAGCGCGCCGAGGAAAACCTGAAGCTCGCCGCAGCGAAGGTTTCTGTGGGCGCGGCGATTCCGCTCGAAGAAAAACAGGCCGAGGTGGAGCGCGGCCGCGCACGTGTTGCGCTGCTGCAGGCAGAGAACCTCGTGCGTACGGAGCGTCTGCGACTCGGTCAGTCGATCGGCGTGGAACTCCCCGCCGGCACACAGCTCACCACGCGTTTCGATGTGTTCGATGTGCGCTGGACGCAGGACGAACTGGTTCGGAACGCGCTCGACGCGCACCCGAACATCCGTGCGGCGCGTGCGACCGAACAGGCGAGTGCTGCGGGTGTGAAGATGGCGCGCAGCGCGTATCTGCCGAGCATGAACTTCTCCGTCGGCGTGTCCGGCTATGCACGCGAAGCGGGCAGCACGACTTCGCTGATCGAGAATGCGCGCGGCCAGATGCTCGGACAGCAGAACGAGTGCATGCGCATGAACGCGATCTCCGCCGGCCTCAGCACTCCGCTTCCCGGCTACCCGAGAGACTGCTCTGTCTACCAGTTCACCCCCGCAATGGAGCGTGAACTGCTCGCGAGCAACGATGCGTTTCCGTTCAACTACACGCGTCAGCCGCTCGGCGCCACGCTGCAGTTTTCGCTGCCGATCTTTGCGGGCTTCTCGCGCGAGCGGCAGATCGAACAGGCGCGTGCCGCCTCGGCCGATGCACGCTACCAGACGCGCACGGAAGAGCTGCGCATCCGGACCGAGGTTGCGACGGCATACCTGAACGTCATTACCGCCGAACAGAGCGTGGAACTCGAGGATGCGAATCGCCAGCTCGCGGCCGAACAGCTCGAACTCGCACGCGAGCGCTACCGCGTCGGCGTTGCCGCCTTCCTCGAACTGCAGGAAGCCGAAACCATCAAGGCACGGGCGGACCGCGCCTACCTGAACGCCGTCTATGCATTTCACGAAGGCATCGCCGCGCTCGAGCAGGCGGTTGGCCGTAACCTGAGAGAGCCAGGGGAGACCCGCTAATGGGCAAGCGTACTAAACTGGGTATCGGCATCGGTGCCCTGCTGCTGATTGGTGTTTTCGTGGCCATTGCCGCAACCCGTGGCAACGGCAACGCGACGCAGGTCCGCATCGAAACCGTTGCACAGCGCGATCTGATCGCGAGTGTCACCGCAAACGGCTGGATCCGTCCGAATCGCAAAGTCGACGTGCAGTCGGACATCATGGGCCGGATCATCGAACTGCTGGTCGATGAAGGGCAGGAAGTGAAGAAGGGGCAGGTCCTGCTGCGCATCGACCCGACCCAGTACGAAGCTGCGGTGGTACGTGCGCGCGCGGCGGTCGCCGAGATGCAGGCGCGCCAGGCACAGACGCGCGCCAACCTGATTCAGGCTGAACGCACGCACAAGCGTTACCAGGACATGGCGAAGGCGAACGCGAATCTGGTCAGCCGGCAGCAGATCGAAGAAGCGGAGACGCAGGTGCTGGTACAGACCGAACTGCTGCAGGCCGCGAAGTACAGCGTTGCGCAGGCCGAGGCACAGCTTGCCGAAGCGCGTGACCAGTTGGCAAAAACCGTGATCCGTGCGCCGATGGATGGCGTGATCACCCGTCTGAACGTCGAAGAGGGCGAAACCGCAATTGTCGGTACCATGAACAACTCGGGCAGCCTGCTGCTCACGGTCGCCGACCTCGGCGAAATGGAAGCGGTTGTTCGCGTGGATGAAACCGACATGCCTGAAGTCCAACTCGGCGACAGCGCAACCATCGAGATCGATGCGTTCCCGCGCCAGAAGTTTGTCGGCCGGGTGACCGAGATCAGCCACAGCTCGACACGTCCACCGGATCAGCAGCAGGCCGGCGCGACCAGCGGTCAGGCGGTCGATTTCGAGGTCGTGATCAAGCTCGACAATCCGCCGCGTACGCTGCGCTCGGACCTTTCGGCGACCGCGGAAATCGTGACCGCCGTCCGGCCGAATGCGCTCTCCGTTCCGATCATCGCGCTGACCGTGCGTGAACGCGGCTCGCTCAAGGCGCTGCCCAACGAGAACGAACAGGCCAAGGCCGCCGGCGAGGCCGCAGAAAAGGACGATGCGGAGGATGTCGAAGGTGTGTTCGTCGCGCGCGGCGGCAAGGCGGTCTTTGTGCCGGTCCAGATCGGTGTGAACGGGCGCGAACATTTCGAGATCATCAGTGGCCTGCAGGCAGGCGACTCGGTGATCGCCGGCCCGTACGAAGCGATCCGTGCGCTGGAGTCGGACAAAGCGATTCGCCCCATGCCCGCCGCAGCGGCCGGCAGCGCGAGCGGCGCGTCGAAGAAGGAGAGCAAGTAATGAGCGCGGCCGATCCTGTCATTCGCACCGAAGGCATCACCAAGAACTATGTGCTGGGTGCCGAGACCGTGCACGCGCTGCGCGGCGTCGACCTGACCGTTGAGCGCAACGAGTACGTGGCCATCATGGGCCCGTCCGGCTCGGGCAAGTCGACCTTCATGAACGTGATCGGCTGCCTCGATACTCCCACTTCGGGGAAGTACTGGCTCAACTCGCAGGAAGTCTCCGTGCTTACGGATGACCAGCTCGCGCGCATCCGCAACAAGGAGATCGGGTTCGTCTTCCAGACGTTCAACCTGCTGCCGCGCGCGACCGCGCTCCACAATGTCGAGCTGCCGCTGATCTACGCGGGAGTGAGTCAGAAGGAGCGCCGCGAGCGTGCGGCGGCGATGCTCGAGCGTGTACGCCTGGAAGAGCGCATGCTGCACCGCCCGGCGGAACTCTCCGGTGGTCAGCGTCAGCGTGTGGCGATCGCGCGTGCGCTGATCAACAACCCTGCGATCCTCCTCGCCGACGAGCCGACCGGTAACCTCGACAGCCAGACCGGCATCGAGATCATGGCGCTTTTCGAGGAACTGCACGCGGCGGGTCAGACGATTGTGCTGGTTACGCACGAACACGACATCGCAGAACATGCACGTCGTACCATCACGCTGCGAGATGGCGTGATCTCGAGCGACGTGCGCCGCATCGCCGCAGTGATCTGAACATGCGCATCATAGAAGGCGTAGCCCTCGCACTCGGGATGATCCGGGCACAGAAGCTCAAGAGCTTCTTCGGTGTGCTCGGCGTCATCATCGGCGTGATGTTCCTCATCACTGTGGTCAGTGTGGTCGAGGGCCTCAACAAGTACATGGAGGAGGATTTCGCCAAGGCGGTGTTCGGGCTCAACACACTGACCGTGCAGCGCCAGCCGAGCGTGAGCTTTGAAAGTGATCCCGAATACTGGCGCGCGATGTGGCGCCGGCCGCGTCTCACCCTCCAGGACGCCGACGCGATCGAAGCCGGGCTGAGCGTCCCCGCGATCGTCGGTGTCGCAAGTGATGGCAACGGCACGATCATCTCCGAGCAAGGCATCGAGGTCAGCAACGTCTGGCTGACCGCGGCTTCCGCCGAGTTCTTTACGATCCGCGATTACGAAATTGAACGCGGCCGCCTGTTCACCGCACCGGAAGACCGTATGGGCGTGCCGGTCGTTGTGCTCGGCTGGGACGCGGCGAACAAGGCGTTCGGCGCACTCGACCCGCTCGGCCGAACGGTCCGCATCAACGGCGCACAGTTCCGCGTGATCGGGGTGCTGAAGAAGCAGGGCACGCTGTTCGGCATGTCGCTCGACAACCAGGCGATTGCACCTTCCCGCTCCGTCATGTCGCGTTCGGTGAACCCGCGCGGTTACGTCGATAACATCCTGGTCCGCCCGAACGTCGACACCGATCTCGAACAGGCGCGCATGGATATCGAGGCGGTCATGCGCATCCGCCACCAGTTGCGTCCGGGCGAGGACAACGACTTCGCGATCGATACCGCGGAGGATTCGCTCAGCTTCTGGCAGACCATCAAGCGCATCCTGCTGATCGCGTTCCCCGGACTCGTATCGATTGCACTCGTGGTTGGCGGCATCGTGATCATGAACATCATGCTCGTGTCCGTGACCGAACGGACCCGCGAAATCGGACTGCGCAAGGCGCTTGGCGCCCGCCGTGCCGACATCATGTGGCAGATGCTCGTCGAGTCCGCGACACTCTCCGGCCTCGGCGCCGCGATCGGCATCGGCATCGGCCTCGCACTCGCCAAACTGGTCGAGGCAGTCTCGCCCCTGCCCGCCGCGATCTCGCCGTTCTGGATGGCGGTTGCCACCATCATGGGCGTGACCGTCGGCGTCGTCGCAGGATTCTACCCGGCTTCCCGCGCATCACGGCTCGACCCCGTGGTTGCGCTTCGACAGGAATAGACGCGTGCGTTTCGACAGCCTGCTCGAGGGTGCTTCCCTCGCAATCGATCAGCTCCGCGCGAACAAGTTTCGTTCGTTCCTCACAATCCTCGGCATCGTCGTCGGTGTCGCGGTGGTCATGGCGATGAGCGCGATGATCACCGGCATCCGCACGAGCATCACGAGCGAGATGGAGGCATCGGGGCCGAAGAACTTCATCGTCGCGCGCTGGGACTACAACGCGGTGATGATCACCACCGATGGCCCGCCCTGGGGCAAGAACCCGCCGCTCACGGTCGAGGAAGCGCGTCGTCTGCGCAAGGTACCGGGCGTCAGGCAGATCATCGAATCCGTTGATGGCAGCGGCGAGGTCACCTACGGCAAGCAGCGCCTTGCCAATGTTCAGGTGCTCGCGCGCGGTGAAGGCTGGGACCAGTACACGACCGGCAAGTTCATTGCCGGGCACAACTACCTGAAGACGGACATTGACGCATCACGACCGGTCGCCGTCATCTCGAGCCCCGTCGCGGAGGAGCTGTTCGGTCCGCTCGATCCGATCGGTCGGCAGGTCCGTATCCGCGGTCAGGCCTTCTACGTCGTCGGTGTGTTCGACATGTCGGGCAACATCTTCGCCAGCCTGATGAAGAACGTTGTCGTTGTGCCGCACACCTCGGCTTTCAAGTATCTCAACTTCGACGACGAGATGCTGATGCTGCTGGTCAGCACCGCAAGCGATGCGACGCAGGAGCAGGCGATGGACAACGTCACAACCAGTCTGCGTATCATGCGCGGGCTGCGCCCCGCCGACCCGAACAACTTCGCGACGATCCGCCAGGAAGAGATGGCCAAGACGTTCAACCGCGTCACCACCATTTTCTTCCTCGTCATGATCGGACTCTCGTCGGTTGCGCTCATGGTCGGCGGTGTCGGCGTCGTCGCGATCATGATGATCTCCGTGACCGAACGGACCCGCGAGATCGGCGTGCGCAAGGCGCTCGGCGCAACACGTCGCGAAATTCTCTGGCAGTTCCTGTTCGAGTCGTCGACCGTCACGTTCATCGGCGGTGCAATCGGCATGATCATCGGCGGCGGCATCGCATTCCTGCTGAACGCGTTCACTCCCCTGCCTGCCCGCGTGCCGCTGTTCGGCATCGCGATGGCACTTGGCATGGCCATCGTAGCCGGTATCTTCTTCGGCCTCTGGCCCGCATGGCGCGCCTCACGCATGGACCCGGTCGTCGCACTGCGCTACGAATGAATATCGACATCCTCGCCGTCGTCGCTCACCCCGACGACGCTGAACTGATGGTTGGCGGCACACTCGCGCGCGCCGCCGACCAGGGTTACAACACCGGCATCCTCGACCTCACCGCCGGCGAACTCGGCAGCTCCGGCACGCGCGAGACGCGCGCCGTCGAAGCGCAACGCGCCGCACAGATCCTCGGCGTGCGCGAACGCGTCTGCGCAAATCTGCCGGACGGCTCACTCGAAAACTCGCCCGAAGCACGCCGCGTCGTCGGCAACATCCTGCGCCGGCTGCGCCCGCGCGTCATCATCACGCACTGGCCACAGGCGCGCCACCCGGACCACGCGGCCGCCAGCGCACTCGCGCGTGACGCATCGTTCCTCGCCGGACTTCGCAATGCGCCACTCGATGGCGACCCGCACCGCCCGACCAAACTGCTCCACTCGCTCACGTACCAGGAAGCCGCACCGCAGCCGTCGTTCGTGTTCGATATCAGCGACTACATGGAGCGCAAACTCGACGCGATCTTCGCGTTCGGCTCACAGTTCGCCAACCGAACCGCGATGGGCGATGTACTCGGCGGTGGCAACCGGCCGCTCCGCGAGCAGATTCTCGCTCACCATGCGCACTACGGCGCGCTGATCCGATGCGCGTACGCGGAACCGTTCTTTACGCGCGAAACGATCCGGATCGAAGACGTTGTAACGCTCGCGCCGCCATCGTTCTGACGTTCCCCGGTCCGGTGGCGGGTTTCGGTCGAGAACGCGCGGGCTATCGCGCTGCTCTTTGCTCGTCAGGGGGCCTTGTCTAGATTTGCGGTATGCTTCAGCGCACCCCTCCGCCGCTGCCCGCGGAGCGACCGGCCTGCTTCCGCGTTACCGTGCACGGCACTGTGTTTTGCGAACGCGCCCGTCATCTCGCCACGATTCGTCCTGGCGACCCCCTGCTCGTGATTCCCGGCCCGCCCATTGACGACTCCCCTGGCGTCTGGGTACACATGCCGGAAGGCGATGTCATCGGGCACCTTCCCCCCGAGATCGAGGAATGGCTCGCCCCATGGATGCTGCGCGGCGGGCTTGTACTCGCACACGTGGTCAAGGTCCACGGCGACGATGTCCCAAGCTGGCGCCGACTGCTGATCGAAGTGCAGTGCCAGGCGCGGTGATCCGCGGAACGCGGGCGCGGACGCGGGCGTGGGCGTGGGGTTGGGTTTAGGCGCGGGCGGAGGTGCGGATGCGGGTGCGGGTGCGGGCGTGGGTTGGGCGCGGGCGCGGGCGCGGGGTTGGGTGTAGGCGCGGGCGGAGGTGCGGATGCGGATGCGGATGCGGATGCGGGTGCGGATGCGGGTGCGGATGCGGGTGCGGATGCGGGTGCGGGCGCGGGCGGGCGCGCTGATCGTGGCACTACCGGATCTCAGGGGCCAGGCACGCGCGCGAACGCGGTTCAGCCGGGGTCTGGAGCAGCGCAGGCGCCAGGAGGCAGCGGCAAAACGCCCAATCGCAGCCCCCGAAACGGGTGAGTGGACAATTGACCCCTGATGAGCGGGTCGATTGCCCGCTCACGGGCGGGCGCGAGCGGACGAGCGGACATTTCACCCGTTTCTGACAGGTCGATCGACCACCCACACGAAAACACCGCCGCGATCGGACAATTTGCAGTAGCCGCCGGCTCGGCAACGCCGCCAGTGACGGCTCCCGGCACCAGAATCGCCGCCCGTGCGGGGCTCACGGGACCGGAACGCGACCGCAACCGCCCGATACCGTCAACCGCCCCGATAGCGTCAACCGCCAACCACCACTAGCCACCCTCAGCCCCGGCAAACGGGCAACGCGCGGGTGCGACCGGGCTGACCCAGTCGGAACATTCGCCGCGACATTCCTGTCGCACTCTGGTTATCGCGGGCTGAGGCTTGGCGCGGTAACCTGCAATACGGCAACTGGTTACAAAATCCGGCAAACGTGTGGCAGGGGTGGTCCTGCTCTTGCTCCCTGTGTGCGACGAGGCCGTTATCTCGACGTTTGTAGTTCCCTCCGGATAGTCGCTCGGAACCCAGCAATCCGCGCTCCTGGATTCGACACAGGCGAGGTGACTCGCTGTACCCACGCAACCCTACTGACGGCCCCAGGAGCGCGGAATCTCTTTGCGCCACGAGGTGTGCGGCACACGCTGCACACCTCGTGTCATTCATGGGGTGTGCGGCAGGATTCACGCTCCGCATCGTTCGAGGGGTGTGCGGCAGGATTCACACTCCGCGTCTTCGAAGCGTGTGCGGCAGGATTCACACTCCGCGTTGTTCGAGGGGTGTGCGGAACGCTGCAGACCTCTTGTTGTTCATGACCGGGCACCATTTCCCATCCGTTGCATCGAGGCGCGATTATCCAGGCACGATTACGGTACTCGTGTGTACGCGTGAACGAAGCAAATCGGATTTGCGCGGGCACGTAGATTTCCCGATGGAGTGAGTGCTCGTTTACAGAGCGGGAAATATGGAAGCGGTTTATCTGGATCACGCGGCGACGACTCCCGTGCGGCCGGCGGTGCTGGACGCGATGCGGACGGTTCTGACGGAGCAGTTCGGCAATCCGTCGAGTGTACATCGGTGGGGTCGCGAAGCGCGTACGCTGCTCGAAACTGCCCGTGAGCGCGTCGCGCAGGCGGTGGGTGCGGATCGTCGCGAAATTGTGTTCACGAGCGGCGGTACCGAGGCGGACAATCTGGCGGTGCTCGGTCGTGCGCGGGCGGTCCGCGCCACCGGCGGGCGGGATGTTGTCGCAGTGAGCGCGGTCGAACACAAGGCGGTGCTTGGCGCTGCCGAAGCCGTCGCGGACGAGGGCGGCCTTGTGATCCTGCTCTCGACCGACGAGCAGGGGCGCGTCGACCTGGCCTCGCTCGAACAGGCGCTGCAGGAGCGTCCCGCCGTCGTGAGTGTTCAGTGGGCGAACAACGAAACCGGTGTACTGCAGCCGATCGAATCGATCGCGGGCCTGTGCCGTGCCGCCGGGGTACCATTGCACAGCGATGCGGTGCAGGCGATGGGACGTGTGCCGGTGCGTGTGGATCAGGTCCCGGTCGATCTGGTCGCGATCAGCGGCCACAAGCTCGGTGCGCCCAAGGGCATCGGGGCGCTGTACGTGCGGTCGGGAGTCGAACTGGTTCCACTGACGCACGGCGGCGGGCAGGAGCGTGGGCTTCGTCCGGGCACGGAAAACATCGCGGCGATCGTCGGACTGGGGGTGGCCGTCGAGGAAGCGATGGCCGCGCGCGACCGCGAATACAACCGCCTCGCCGGCCTGCGCGATGAACTCCAGGCTGCGCTCGTCGCAGACATTCCAGGGCTGAGCGTGAACTCGGGAGAGGCCGATCGTTTGCCGAACATCCTGAATATCAGCCTCGCCGATGTCGAGCAGGACGCACTGATGGTGTCGCTCGACCTGGAGGGCATCGCGGTATCGAGCGGTTCGGCGTGTCAGAGCGGGGCGGTCGAGCCGAGCCATGTGCTGGTGGCGATGGGTCGGGCACACGAGGGAGCGGCCGCACTGCGCATCTCGCTCGGCTGGACCACCACGGGCGAGGAAATCGCGCGGGTGAAGGCCGCGCTGCCGGGGATCGTGCAGCGGGTGCGCGAGTTCGCGTAGTTCTTTTCAATCTGGTCAGAGGCAGGATGGAGCAGCGTACGGTAGTCGTCGCGATGTCGGGCGGCGTGGATTCATCGCTGGCAGCAGCGTTGCTGGTCGAGCAGGGGCATCGTGTGATTGGCATCACGATGAAAACGTTCTGCTATTCGGAAACCGCCGCGCCGACCAAGACGTGCTGCGGACTCGACGGCATCATGGATGCACGTCGCGTCGCGGACACACTCGGCATCCCGCACTACGTCTTCGACATGGAAGAAGCTTTCACGGCCGATGTGATCGACGACTTCGTCGCGGAATACGCGGCCGGTCGCACACCGAACCCGTGCGTGCGCTGCAATTCGAATACGAAGATCCCGGACCTGTTGCGCCGCGCGCGGAAGTTCGGCGCGGATACGATCGCGACCGGTCACTACGCCCGCGTCATCGACGGGCGACTCGCGCGCGGACTCGACGCATCGAAGGACCAGAGCTACTTCCTCTGGGGTGTGCCGCGCGAGTTGCTGAAGCACATCGTCTTCCCGGTCGGTGAATTGACAAAGCCGGAGGTGCGCGAGCGTGCGCGTCGACTGGCACTCGCGACCGCCGACAAGCCCGAGTCGCAGGAGATCTGCTTCGTGCCGACCGGCGACTACACCGAGTTCCTGGCCAAGCGACTCGGCGCGGAGCACCCCTCGCTGCAACCGGGGCGAATGGTTACACCCGCGGGTGCGGTGGTCGGTGAACACGGGGGATACGCGCGGTACACCGTCGGTCAGCGTCGCGGGCTCGGCGGTGGGTACCGCGAGCCGCTCTACGTACTCGAGGTTCGCCCGAACAGCAACGAAGTGGTGGTCGGCACGGAGCACGACCTGTATCGCGGCGAGGTGCGGATCGGGGGGCTGAACTGGCTCGATACCCCCCCGTCCGTCGGCGACGAGCTGCTCGTGCAGCTCCGCTACCGCGCGCCGGCCGTCGCGTGCACGGTCCGCGGCTTCGAGGACGACTCTGTCTCGCTCGAGCTCGCAACGCCGCAGCGGGCAGTGACGCCGGGGCAGTCGGGGGTGCTTTATCGAGGGGAGTTGGTGGTTGGAGGAGGGAGAATTCTGTAGGTGGACTGTTTTTCTAACGGCAGGACAACCTTAGGACTCAGGATCTGCTGCCGCAGGGGCGGGGGAGGAGCGGGGTGACGCAGGGTGACGCAGGGTGACGCAGGGTGCTGCAGGGTACTGCACGGTGATGCGGGCTGACGCAGGGTGCTGCGGGACGGGGGGGAACCGGCCGCTCCTGCATTTTTCTGGTGTATTCTGCTCTTCCCGCGCCTTCCCCGATCCTCAGCCATTGTCCCGGTCCTGATTTCGATGTTTGTCACGTCACCAGCGATGATCGCTCCAGCAATTCGCTGAGCTGGGGCGCGGTGGAATCGACGACGAGGCGTTCTGCGTCGGCCTCGTCGCCGTCAATCTCGAAATAGCGGGGGGGCAGCAGTCTGTCGCTGAGACAATTGAAGACGATGTGCGGGCGCTCGGAGTAGCCCTGGTCGCCGGCGGACGGATACGCTTCCCAGGTCAGAAAATCGTGGTCCAGAAAGGTTCGCGACATGGAGCCCACCCTGTTCTTCGCGTGTCGTTCCGTGGCATGATTCCACGCTTCGCCCGGGCAGCACAACGAGCGCGATAGTGCAGCGGCCCGGGCGGTTCAGTGCCTCAGGTTCGCGGCTTCGGCGAACTGCGTGAACAACTGTTCCTGCTCGGGCGTGAGCTGCTCGGGCACTTCGACCTTTACCTGCACATACTGGTCCCCGCGTCGTCCGCCCTTCTCGATTCCCTGCCCTGCGATGCGGAAACGCGTGCCCGGCTGCGTGCCCGGCGGGATGCGCAGCGCGACCTTCTTGTCATGAATCGTGTTCACGCGAATCTTCGAGCCGAGCACCGACTGGGCGATGTTGACCGGGACAGTCACATGCACGTCGAGCCCTTCACGCCGGAAGAAGTGGTGGGGCTGGACCTTGAAGGTCACGAGCAGGTCGCCGGGCTGTCCACCGGCCGGCGGCCGTTCGCCCTGACCCGACATGCGCAGCTTCGAGCCGGTGTCGACGCCGGGCGGCACGGTCAAGGCGATCTGCCGCTCGTGCCGCACCCGGCCGACCCCGTGACAGGTCGGACACGGCTGCGATGGTACCGTGCCCCGCCCCAGGCAGTTCGGACAGGGGCGACTCACCGCGAACCCACCCTGGCCAAAGCTGATCGTGCCGGTGCCTCCACATTCGGGACAGGTCTGCGGCTTGCTGCCGGGTGCGCCGCCACTGCCGTGGCAGGTCGGGCAGTCCTCTTCGACCGGCACCGTGATCGTGATTTTCCCGCCGCGCGCGGCGGTCAGGAACGGGATCTCGACCAGGTACTCGATGTCGGAGCCGCGGGTCGGGCGTGGTTCCGCCCTTTTACGGCGACCGGCCCGGTCGAAAATCGAGCCGAAAATGTCGCCGATGCCGCCCAGGTCACTGAGGTCCTCGAACGAGAAACTCGTCTCGGCACCGCCCGCTCCCGGGGCGCGCGCGCCAGGCTGCGGACCGGCGCCGCCGGCACGAAATCCGCCCATGCCCGCGAACGGGTTCCTGCGCATCGTATCGTACTGCTTGCGCTTGTCCGCATCCGAAAGCACCGCGTACGCCTCGCCGATCTCCTTGAAGCGCTCGGCCGCCTTCGGATCGTTCTGGTTCGCGTCGGGGTGGTACTGCTTGGCGAGTTTCCGGTACGCCTTCTTGATCTCCTCGGCGCTCGCCTTGTCCGAGACGCCGAGGAGCTGGTAGTAGTCCTTTGTGCTCGACGCCATGCGCGTCAGGCCTCGTACTTCCGGACCCGCACCCGGGCCGGTCGGATCAGCGTGCCGTTGAACCGGTACCCCTTCTGGAACACGTCGGAAACCGTGTCATCCTGATCCGGACTCTCCGCCGCAACCGACGCGACCGCCTCCATATACTCCGGATCGAACGGCGCATTCTCCGCGTCGATCGCCTCGAGCCCGGCTGATTCCAGCACCTGCCGGAACTTCCGCTCGATCAGTTGCACACCCTCGTGCAGCGACTGCGCGGAAACGCCCGGGTCCGCATGCTGCGCGAACCGCTCGAAATCGTCCATCACCTCGAGCAGCCTTCCGACCAGCGCGCTCTGCGCCCGGTTCAACTGATCGATGCGATCCCGCTCGACCCGCTTGCGATAATTGTCGAAGTCCGCCGCCAGCCGCATGTGCCGATCGGTCACCTCGCCGAGTTGCGTCTGCAACGCCGCGATATCGCTGGTCACTTCCGACGCAGCGTCCTCGCTCGCAGCCACATCCTCCAGCGCCGCCGCCTCGATCACCGGCTCGTTCTCCAGCTCAGCGCCGCGCCCGCGGCCCGTCGTATCCTGCTCCACTCCACCCTCGCTCCATGTTCTCGGGTTTAGCCTTAAATGTCTCGGTGCAATCGCGGGACCGGAAGACTCTGCCGAAGCGGCAGAACTGGCGCGCGCCGTGCCGGGGTGGGTCGTGGGGTGGTTTGGCCGCATCGGCCCCGCCGGAAAATGTAATTGTGTCGTTGCCGGTAACTTTGGTTGTTCATGCAAGTTTACCATGTCGGGGCGTGCCGTGCGGTGCTCGCGACAGGCGAAAGCGGACCTCGGGAGCGCAGAAGCGGGTCTCGGGGTGCGGAACCAGGTCGCGAGGGGGCGGAACCGGGTCTGGGGATGCGGAACCGGGTCTCGGGGGTGCGGAACCAGGTCTCGGGGGTGCGGAACCAGGTCTCGGGGGTGCGGAGCCGGGTCTCGGGGTGCGGAACCGGGTCGCGAGGGGGCTGCGGAAGCGGGCGGCGCGCCGTCCAATTTCCCACGCGCCGCGCGTGGAAGCGCGTTTGGGAAGTTGTGTGGTTGTGAGCAGCCGAATCGCGCAAACGTCTGGGCTGCCGCTCCACGCGTGGGAGATTGAGCCGTTCAAGACCGCACAACCTCCCAAGCGCGCGCGCCGACGCAGCGGGTGGGAAGTTCGCCGGGTCAGACGACGGGCGTTCAGCGAAAACCCGGCAAGGGACATCCGAAATCCGTCAGCCGCCCGCAAACGCAACCGCAAATGCACTCGGAATCGCCTCCCGGAGCCGCGGAACCGGTTCACGCAACCACCTTCGCCACCGCAACCACATTCGCCGCCGCCGCCGCCGCGCCCGCCGTTGCAACCGCATTCACCGCAACCGCCCGCGCCAAAGCCACCGCAATCGCCAAAGCCAACGCCAACGCAATCGCCACCGCCAACGCAACCGGGAACGGCCGCGGGGACCGGTCCACGCCTCCGCCTCCGCCTCCGCCACCGCCCCCGCCACCGCCACCGGAACAGCGTGCGGAAAAATCAGCGGGCGTGGGCTGCGGCGGGGATTCGGGCGGCGATCCAGTCGCGGATCTCCTGGATGGCGATGGCGCGTCCGGGTTCGTTCAGTATCTCGTGGTAGTCGTCTTCGCGGATACGGATCGTGACGTCGCGGGCGGGGAGTGCACGGGCGAACGCATTGCTGCGCAGGGTGGAGACGATGCGGTCCTGTCCTGCGAGCAGGAACAGCAGCGGGGTCCTCAGCTTCTCGCCGCGCTGCATCGCCAGGCCCATGGCGCGGGATGCGTCGTTGAAGAGGCGTGGGGTGATGCGATCGTGGACGAGCGGGTCGTCGCGGTACGCCTGCACGACATTGGGGTCGCGCGAGAGGTGGTCGGGATCCAGGCCTGAGCGCAGGGGAAACGCGGGGAGCAGGTGCTCGATCGTGTTGGCGGCGAGGGTTTTCCAGCGCGGGATCGGCACGGCGGTCGCGAGCCAGGGCGAGACGATGATGCTGCCGTGGAACGCGGCATCGTATTCTTCGAGATGGCGCAGTGCGACCAGCCCGCCCATGCTGTGGCCGAGCAGGAACAGCGGCGTCCCGAAATCGACGAGGCCTTCGACGGTCCGCCGAAAACGTTCGAGATCCTGGACGAAGTGGCGGAAGCGGGCGACGTGCCCGCGACGGCCTTCCGACATGCCGTGTCCGCGCTGGTCGTAGGCGAAGGTGCTGAAGCCATTGGTCGCGAAGCGTTCTGCGAGGTCGGCGTAGCGACGGCCGTGTTCGCCGAGGCCGTGCACGACCACGACGGCAGCGCGCGCGCGTGGCACTTCCCAGGCGTGGAAGGCGAGTCGCACGTCGCGCACACCTTCGAACTCGCCACCGGAATAGCGCACGCGTTTCACGTCCGCTACTCGCTTTGCAGCATGCGCAGCAGGATGAAAAGCGCGCCCTGGGCGGAGCGCTCGCGTATGTCGTCGCGGTCGCCGATCTGCAGGGTGCGGCGGACGTCGGCGCGGTCGCCGAGCACTACGGCGAGACATACCGTCCCGACCGGCTTGTCGGGGGTGCCACCGCCGGGGCCGGCGATGCCAGTGATGCCGATGCCGACGTCGGCGTTCATATGTATGCGAGCGCCCTCGGCCATCTCGAGCGCGACCTCTTCGCTCACGGCACCGTGCCGCGTGAGGGTCTCCTCGCCGACCCCGAGCACAGCGCGCTTCACGGCATCGTCATACGCGACGACGCCGCCGAGGAAAAAATCGGACGAGCCGGGGAAATCGGTGAAACGCTTCGCGAGCAAACCGCCGGTGCAGCTTTCCGCGAGGGCGATGTGCAGGCCGCGCTTGCGCAGCTCTTCACCGACGACTTCGGCGAGGTCGCGGTCGCCGATGGCGTAGAGGTGGTCGCCGACGGCTTCGCGCAGCAGCGCGGTCGCGGCATCGAGCTTCTGCTGGGCCTGCTCCTGCGAAAGCACGCCCCAACTGGTCAGGCGCAGGTCGGTCCCGGCGCGTGAGGGGAGGAACGCGAGGGTGAGCGGCGGCAGCATCGGCAGCACGTGTTCGACGCGTTCGGCGATGGCCGATTCACCGAGGCCGGTGGTGCGCAGCAGGCGCAGGTAGACCGGCGGTGCCTGCGCCGCACCTGCGCTGACCACACGTCCGAGCAGCATGGGCAGGACTTCGTCGCGTGTGATGTGCTCGAGTTCGTTGGGCACCCCGGGCAGCAGGATGGCCAGGCGACCGTTGCGTTCGAGGACGAGGCCGGGCGCGCTACCGTACCGGTTGGGCAGCACCTTGGCGCCGCGCGGGACTTCGGCCTGCGTGATGTTGAGGCGCGGCATCGGCAGGCCACGCTGGCGGTAGCGCTCCTGCAGTGCGGCGAGCAGCGTTTCGTCGATGTCGATGGGCGCGCCGAACAGCTCCGCGACCGCGCCGCGGGTCAGATCGTCGGAGGTCGGGCCGAGCCCGCCCGTGCAGATCACGATGTCCGCGCGCGAGAGTGCCTCGTCGACGGCGTTCTTGATCCCCTCCCAGTCGTCGCCGACCGTGCGACGGCTACGCACCTGAAACCCGGCGGCGCCGAGCACACGCCCGAGAAAGGCCGAGTTGGTGTCGATCGTCTGGCCGAGCAGCAGTTCGTCCCCGATCGAGACAATTTCAACCGTGCGGTTGTCCGTCATCGGTGCAACTCGAGCGCGAGGCGGCGCCATGCGATCAGGTAGACGATGAGTGAGTACACCGTGAGCACGAGCGCGAGCCCGAGCGAGGTCAGGAAGACCCAGCCGTGGAAGAGCTGCCAGAAGCGCCAGAACTCGCCGTGCCAGTTGTAGTCGACGGCGGCGCACTTGAGCGCCAGCCAGAAAATCGCGGTCCCGACCAGGATGTTCTGGAACACGGCCTTCTGCTTCCCTGCCCTGCCGGCGGGGATGACGATGCCGCGGCGAGCGGCGAAGGCGCGGATCGCGGTGATCAGCGCTTCGCGGCCGAAGATGACCAGCACGATCCAGAGCGGGAAGGTGCCGAGGAACGGGAGCTGGTTGCGCGGGTCGGGGCCGGCGGACAGCAGGTAGATCGGCACCAGCGTGCAGACCAGCAGCAGCTTGTCGGCGAGCGGGTCGACCAGCTTGCCGAAGTCGGAGATCCAGCCGTGTTTGCGGGCGAGGTGGCCGTCGATGAGGTCGGAGAACGCGGCGACCAGGAACAGGATCCATGCAACGAAGCGCGCGGTGAACGTGGGCACGTACAGCAGCACGAAGACCGCGGGCGCCATGATGATGCGCGCGACCGTGATCGCATTCGGGATCGTGCTCCGCTTCAGCACCACGACCTCAGCTCATGGGCACGGTGGCTCAGCAACACGGCATCGACTCGGGCGGTGCCAAGCTCCAGGAACGCGGCTGCAACGGGTCCGGCGCAACGCTCCAACACGGCATCGACTCGGGCGGTGCTACGCTTCAGCACCATGGCTCAACTCAGCGTCTTCAGCACCAGTTTGCTGACGGCCTTCAGGGTATCGAAGACGCCCTCACCGGTGACTGCGATGGCTTCGTATTCGGGGAGGTCGTCGGGATTCAGGTTGTCGCGCATCTCGTCGACGGTCACGGCGGTCGGCAGGTCGCGCTTGTTCCACTGCAGCACGATCGGGATCTGCGTGGGGTCGTAGCCGTAGTCCGTGAGGTTTTCGTAGAGGTTCTGCATGGCGGCGATGTTCGCGTCCATGCGTTCGGCCTGCGAATCGGCGACGAACACGATGCCGTCAACACCCTTCAGGATGAGGCGGCGGCTCGCGTTGTAGTACACCTGGCCCGGGACCGTGTACAGGTGGAAGCGGGTCTTGAAGCCGCGCACGCTGCCCAGGTCGACCGGCAGGAAGTCGAAAAACAGGGTGCGTTCCTGCTCGGTGGCGAGCGAAATCAGCTTGCCGCGCGTGTCAGGGTTCACCTTGCTGTAGACGTACTCGAGGTTGGTTGTCTTGCCGCCGAGTCCGGGTCCGTAATAGACCAGCTTGCAGTTGATCTCGCGGCTCGCGTAGTTGATCATCGACATCGGCCAGCTCCTTACTCGGCAAACAGGCGGTCGATTTCGCTCTCCGCCTCCGCGATCCAGCCGGACTCCAGTCCCAGGTCGGCCCGCGCCCGGCTGCGCGTGGCGAGGTTGGCAAAAAGCGAGGCGAGTTCAGGCACAACGGCTTTGCTCTTCAAACGTACCATTCCCAGTGTCGTACGGCCATCAAAGAGGGCCGCAAGAATTGCCCATCCGCCGACATCGGCGAGGAACATCGAACGAACTTCGCCCTGGTGATACAGCGAATTGAACTCCTGTTCGCCGAGCAGCGATGCGAGCTGATCGCTGGCGGCGAAATCGCCGGCCACGAGAGACGCGAAGGTAACTCGATCCATCGTGCCGGCATCGCCGATCATGGTCAGCAGGCGACCGGACCGGTCGGCCAGCAGCGCACAATCTGCATTCGTGTCCGCGAGGAAGCGCGTCAGCAGCTCCTCGAGGGTGCGAACGTCCTCAGGACCGAGGAAGGTGATACCCGCACCGGGATTCATCCCACAACTTCTCCCTGCAGCTCCGCGCCCTGCAACTGCGCCTCCATGCGCAGCAGGATCTGGCGCGCACGCCGGCGCAGCAGCCGGTGCGGCTCCCAGGCGACGAAGTCGCGCAGCAGATGCACGAGCTCGACGCTCGCGTTCAACCCGGAGATGTAGCCCAGGGCAGCAAATCGACGCAGCGCATGCGAACTGAACAGATTGCGACGGTGCCTCGCCAACTGGTCACGCACGACCAGCGTGCCTACGGCCGCCGCAATCCCGACCGTAAGAAGTACCAGACCCGTGGTTTTGATCAGCCGACTGTTCCGCTTGCTCACTGCCGCCCCCGTTCTATGCGAATTCGCACCGGCTGCGCAACGCCGGCACGAAACTGACTGCCACCCTGCTATTCGAGCTCGCGCCGACCGCTCAGCGCCTGCGCGATTGTAACCCCATCGACATACTCGAGATCGCCGCCGACCGGGATGCCGCGTGCAAGACGCGTCACCCGCACACCGATCGGCCGGATCAGCTTCTGAAGGTACGTCGCGGTCGCTTCGCCCTCCACACTCGGGTTGGTCGCGATGATCACTTCACCGACCGCACCCGTCTCGGCCGTCCCGCGCACGCGCGCAAGCAACGAACCAATGTTCAGTTCGTCCGGGCCGATGCCTTCGAGCGGCGACAGGCGCCCGCCGAGTACATGGTACAACCCGCGGTACTCGCCGGTTCGTTCGATCGCGCCGATATCGGAAGCTTCCTCGACGACGCAGATCGTCTGCGGATCGCGACGCGGACTCGTGCAGAGATTGCACGGATCGTCCTCGGTCAGGTTGCCGCAGGTCGAACAGGCGTGCACCCGCACCGCGACGTTGTCCAGCGCGCGTGCAAGGCGCTGGATCTCGTGCGGCGGGCGCTTCAGTAAATGATAGGTGAGCCGCAACGCCGTTTTCCGGCCGATGCCGGGCAGGCGCGCAAACTCACTCGTAAGGTCGTCGATGACGGACACTCTTTGCTGCGTTCTCAGGAATTTGAAGCGGGGAAAGTTATGGCGGAACACGACGGTCCCGCCATGGCTGCACGTGCCGGCGCGAGGCGAGACCTGCCCGCCCCGCGCCGCGTGCGCTCAGCCGAGGTTGAACGGCAGCGACGGGAACCCGCCCGCCACCTTCTTCATCTCCTCTTCGTAAAGCTGCTGCGCGCGCTGCTGCGCCTCGTGCAACGCCGCCAGCACCAGGTCCTCGAGCATCTCGACATCGTTCGGGTCGACCACCGTCGGGTCCATCTTGACCGCGCGGATCTTGCCCCGGCCATCGACGGTCACACTCACCATCCCGCCACCACTCGAACAGGTCACCGTCCGATTGCCCAACTCGGTCTGAAGCTGGCTCAAGCTGGCCTGGACCTGCTGGCCCAGTTGAAAGAGCTGCTGAAAGTTTGTCATCAAAGGCGCGCCTGATACAGTGTACGTTGTAAGCAAAGTCGCGACCCGCGTGCAAGGAAACGGCCATGCAGCCGGGTCGGATCGCTTCCTCCATCTACCCTTCAGCGAGCCGGCCGTTCGCTTCACTTCACGATGCGCCACGCGTCCGGCACGTGCTCGACCACCGACCGCTGACCATACCAGAGCACCGCAACCGCGTCAAACCGGTACACATTGCCTGCCTTGCCGTGGCCCGCAATCCAGGTACGTGCGACGCGCTCGATCTCGCGCCGCTTCGCCCAGGTGATCGCATCGAGCGGATGGCCGTACGCCGGACCGGCACGCGCCTTGACCTCCACAAATGCGACCAGCGCGCCACGCCCAACGATCAGGTCGACCTCCCTGTGGCCGACCCGATAGTTTCTGGCCAGGATCTCGTAGCCCCGCGCAGCAAGATACTCCGCGGCGATCTGCTCCGAGCGCGACCCGAGTTCGTGCGACTCCGCCATGCGCATACAATGGACCAGTCGCGACGGCCCCAAAATAGCAGGAACGGCCGACACCCATGCAGGAGGGGACTCTTGGACTGGCAGGACAATCTGATCGAAGACGATGCGGGCGCCCGCGAAGCACTCCGCTCCAGCCGCCGCCTCGCCGTCCTCGGCATCAAACCCGAAGACCACTCGTCCAAACCGGCACACTACGTCCCGGCCTTTCTACAACGCTCGGGCTGGGAGGTCCTCCCGGTCCCGGTCTACTACCCTGACGTCACCGAGATCCTCGGCACCCCCGTCACGCGGAAACTCACCGACATCGAAGGCCCGATCGACATGGTCGTGGTCTTCCGCCGCCCCAACGACATCGACCAGCACGTGCAGGACATCATCGACGCACATCCGCGCTACGTGTGGTTCCAGCTCGGTATCCGAAACGAGGGAGCCGCAGAGCAGTTGGCACGCGCGGGCATCGGCGTGATCCAGGACCGCTGCACAATGGTAGAGGCACGGAACCTCTGATTTTCTGCGGCTCTAAGCTTTTGGGTTGCTTCGGGGAACCGGCATTGCCTCGGCCGGCGGGTTGCTTCCGGGGAACCGGCATTGCCTCGGCGGGCGGGTTGCTTCAGGGAAACGACTTGCCTCGGCGGGCGGGTTGCTTCTGGGGAACGACTTGGCCTTGGCGGGTGGGTTGCTTCAGGGAAACGACTTTGCCTCGGCGGGCGGATTGCTTCAGGGAAACGACTTTGCCTCGGCGGGCGGGTTGCTTCAGGGAAACGACTTTGCCTCGGCGGGCGGGTTGCTTCAGGGAAACGACTTTGCCTCGGCGGGCGGGTTGCTCCTTTTCTCACAGAGCCGCTGAGTCTCAGAGGCGCAGAGGCTTTTCTGAGGGTGCGGTTCAATCTACCTGCGGCGACGCTTCCAGGATCTGAATTTTTGTTTTTAACGGATTGGGGTGCGGTGGGGCGGGATCGGGGGCGAATCTGCGCTCGAGTGCTGACTGGGGTTTGGCTGGCTCGCGGGCGGGAGAAGCCGCGACGGGACAGCGGACGACAGCGGACGACAGCCACGAAGCTGAAGAAGCCCACGAATCACGAAGAGAACGACCTAAAAAAAACAAAAAAACCGGGTGCATTCCGGCACCGGCAACTCTCGCTGGTCGACGAACCAGGCCCGGCCCGGAACTCTGCGCCTCCGCGTCTCTGAGTCTCTGTGAGAGAATGAGCTAGCGATGATGCCGACGTTGCGGTTCCCGAGGAAGCGATGATGCCTACGTTGCGGTTCCCGAGGAAGCGATGATGCCTACGTTGCGGTTTCCGAGGAAGCGATGATGCTGGGGCGCCGGAGACTCAGCGTTGCTGCATGAGCGCAGGACTCCGCAGATGCGTCCGCACGAACTCCAGGATTTCCTCGGCGATCGCGATGGCTTCCGCGGTGGGGGGCGGGTCGAGGCGCGGAGCTCCGTTCTCTGCGCGTGCGCGGACGGGCAGGTAATGCGCGTCGAGGATGGCGGCGCGGTGGCGCAGGGTGTCGGGGACGGGGACCTCGACGGGCATGTCCTGCAGCAGCCGGCCGACGATGCGTTCGTGACCGTTCAGCGAGTGCTGCAGGCGCAGCGCCTTGATGGCGTATTCGGCAGCGGCGTGTGCGGCGAGCCAGGCCCAGGCGGGCTTGACAGCTTCGTTCGCCGCGCGCGCGCGTTCGAGTTCCTTTTCCGCTCTGCGGTACAGCGACAGCGTGCTTCTCATACGAAGTATCCGGGTATGCAATCCCGGCGCCAATCGACCAAAGTGCCGCGCATTAATCCAGCAACTCCAGATTCCACTCCTCGACGGCCTGCTTCAAACCCTCGTCTGTTGCAGCCAGCCTCGCCAGCTTCTCGGCCTTCACACGCTCGGGGGTGAGTCGCACCGGCTCGGCCTTGGCTGGACCGGCTCCGACCCCGGCGTTTTTCACCTCGAGCCGGACGGTCCGACCGAGTTCCTCCGACAGCGCCGTCGCCAGCGCCCCTCGCGTGCGCGTGTCGCTCAATCGTTCGAGTCCGGGGCCCGGCGGAATCTCCAACTCGACCAGGCCGGGCTCCGTTTCGGTGACGCGCGCGGCCATCAGGAAAATCGAAAGCCCATTGGGCGCGCGACGCTGACTGACCAGGCGCTCTAACGCCTCGGCAGGTGTGGCTGAGGCCGACGACCTTGCCTGGGGCGTGGGCGCGGGCTTCACCTGGGGCCCGGGCGCGGGCGCGGGCGCGGAAACGGCCTGGGGCGTGGGCGCGGGCGCGGAAACGGCATGGGGCGTGGGCGCGGGCGCGGAAACGGCATGGGGCTCCGGCGCTGCCGACGACGGCTTCGCCTGGGGCGCGGAAACGGCCTGGGGCGCTGCTGACGACGGCGACCCTGCTGACGACGACGGCCCTGCTGACGACGACGGCCCTGCTGACGACGACGGCCCTGCTGACGACGACGACCCTGCTGACGGCGACGACTTCGGCTGCGGCGACGACCTTGGCTGGGGCGCGGGCCTGCTATTCGACGGGCGAGCGGGGGCGGTTTCTGCCATCGGGGCGCCGGAGGCTGCACGGATCAACTGCTCGAGCTCGGCGCTGCGGTCGAGGTGAGCGAAGCGAAGCAGCAGGGCCTCGAGCAGGAGCCGCGGGTTGGCGGCTTTGCGCAGGCGGCCTTCGGTGTCCATCTCGGCGACCTGGGCGAGCATGCGCAGCAGGTCGCCGGTGCCGAAGGCCGCGGCGGTATCCTCATACCGATCGGCGAGGTCTTCGCGGATCTCGGCGGCGGCCGTGCCTTCGAGGCGGATCAGCAGCACGGCGCGGATCGCATCGGCAAGACCGCGATAGAACTCGGCGAGATCGTAGCCTTCGTCGAGGATGCGCTCGACGAAGCGGAAAACGTCGGCGTGGCGGCGCTCGGCGAGGATCTCGAACAGGTCGAGGTACAGCTCTTCGCTGGCGAGGCCGAGGACCTGGCCTACGTCGGGGCCGGTGACCCGCCCGCCGGTGAAGGAAAGCACCTGGTCGAGCAGCGAAAGGGCATCGCGCATTCCGCCCTCGGCGCGACGGGCGATGCGCAGCAGCGCTTCGTTCTCCGCCTCGACCCCCTCGCCGGACAACACCTCGGACAACCGCGCGACGATGTCGTGGACGCCGATGCGCCGGAAGTCGAAGCGCTGGCAGCGCGAAAGAATCGGCGCAGCGGACTGCTGGATCTTCTGCGGCTCGGTGGTCGCAAACACGAAGATCACACGCGGCGGCGGCTCCTCGAGGATCTTGAGCAGCGCGTTCCACGCCTCGCGCGTGAGCATGTGCGCTTCGTCGACGATGTACACCTTGAAGCGGCGCTCGTCGGTGGGGGCGTAAAGCGCGCGTTCGCGCAGGTCGCGCGCGTCGTCTACACCGCGGTTGGAGGCGGCGTCGATCTCGACGACGTCCAGCGACGTGCGCCCCGACCAGATCCGCTCGCAGCTTTCGCACTCCCCGCACGGCTCGCCCTCGGCGGAGCGGTTCGGGCAGTTCAGCGCCATCGCCAGTACACGCGCGGCGGTGGTCTTCCCCACCCCGCGCGGCCCGGTGAACAGGTACGCGTGCCCGACACGCCCGCGCGCGACGGCGGAGCGGAGCGTGGCGGAGACATGCTCCTGCGTCGCCATCTCGGCGAACTGCCGGGGACGGTAGAGTCGCGCCAGTGCTGTACGGGTTTGTGTCATTCGGCCAGGTTTCTTCGGGTTCAGCGGGTCGGAAAGGTTAGGTTCTGATACCAGCCGCAGCAAGCCGACGTTTCATGGGCAAAAAAATTGACCCCAGGAGGTCCACAGCGCCGCTCACGTCACTTAGCGCTGCTGCCTGCGGGGCCCTGACGCGGTTCGTGAGCTTGCGGCCTGAGGTTCCTGGGGCCGACTGGAAGATAACGGAAAATCGGCATTCGATCAATACGTCGCGCCACCGTAATTTTATGTGCGGCCAAGTCTTTACACGCGCGCGGGTCGGGGCTACTCTTTCACCGCTCGACCGGACGTGCGCGGTAAAAAGCCCGACCCGGATTCGTTCCAGAAGCGGACGCCCCCGGGACCGGGTCTTACTTTTGCGTCAGGCTACGCGTTGGGTCTCTCCCCGGGATCCCGCCCCCGCGGCGGTCGGCTTTCGCGAAACTCTCTTGGCTCGACTTCATGGAACTCAATATGACCCGGCTGCGGTTGTTCGTCTGTGCCCTGCTTTTCACAACAGGTCTGACCACGTACGCATCCGCGCAATCGCACCCTCAGACCGTCCTGCGCCCCGGTGATGTACTGCGCGTAGTCGTCTGGCGCAACGCGGAGATGAGTGGTGAATTCAACATCCTCGCCGATGGCAGTCTCAGCCACCCGCTCTACCGGGAAGTGCGCGTCACGGACATTCCGTTAAGCGCTGTGAACGACAGTTTGCGCAGCTTTCTCAGCCGGTTTGAAGCCGAGCCGTCGTTTGTAATCGAGCCGCTATACCGGATTGCCGTTGGCGGCGAAGTTCGGCAGCCGAGTGTGTACCCCCTTGCGCCTTTTACCACCCTGGCTGAAGCCGTAGCTGCGGCGGGTGGCCCGACAGAGCGCGGGCGAATTGATCGGGTGCGCCTGCAGCGCGGCGGAGCGGAAATTCAAATGGATCTGCTCGATCCTTCTCCGGGAGCGATGGCGAATACACCGATTCAGTCGGGTGACCGCCTCTTTGTGGAAAGGAGGGCGTCTCTGTGGAGGGATTACATAGTACCAGCATCGAGCCTCCTGGCAGCCGCTGCCGCACTCACCAACATCATCATTAATCGCTGAGGATAGTGGTGACCGGATTTTTACCAACGAAAGGGCCCGGGGGCGAGCGGCTTCCGAGTGGGCGCATCCCGGAAGGCTATCCGCCCGGTGCCTATCCAGATGCGCTGCCTCTGGATTCCGATGATACGATCAACGTTCGCGAGATCCTGGCGCTCCTGCGCAGGAACCTGTGGCTGCTTATTGCCTGCATCGTGGTCTTCGGAGTCGGTGCATTTTACCTGGCCTCCAAGCAGGCGCCGCAGTACAGGGCCACTGCGATCATTCGACTAAAGAACGAACGTGAAGCCCTCGCAGGCGGCATTGACGGAGCAATGGCGGACCAGATGCTCGGGAGAAGCATCGATCCGTTACTCTCGCAAATGGAAGTCATGCGCAGTCGTACAGTCGCGTGGGCGGTAATTGACAGCCTTGGATTGCAATTGGTTCCGGCTAGTGAAGGCACGCGCCGCAGTTTCCTGTCAAGCGCTCGCGTAGAAGAAGCGGCACCGCTGGATACGCTGCATTTCCGGTTCGGCGCCGCAGAATACGAAGTAATGAGTAATGCAGGCGTGCTCAAAGCCGAATACGGCATTCCCGTAACGCATGCCGGCGTGCACTTCATCGTCCCCACTCGACCGGCTGCGGAGCAGGCTGAATTTGCGATTCTCCCGCGTGAGATTGCCGCCGACCTCTTCCGCGGGAATCTAAGTGCGTTCCGCCGAGAGTTTACCGATGTGGTCGAGGTTTCCTATACGGCGAGGAGCCCCGAACTTGCGCAGAAGATTGTCAATGTCACGATCGCCGTGTTTCAGGAAGTCAACGCACGCGAGGCGCAGGAGCAGTCGCGCAGGCGTCGTGAGTTTCTCGAAGACCAGTTGGCCAAATCAGACTCGAGCCTCGCTGTTGCGCAGGCGGAATTAAGTGAATTTCGGCGGCGTGAGGAAGTCCTTAGTTCGCGTGACCGCTTCGCGGCGCAGCAGGCGGGCATCCTCGACCTAGAGGTGCGCCGCGAAGAACTGCGTGCAGACCGCAGCGTGTATGTAGCTCTTTTGAATGCTCTGGGCACCAATTCAGATTCGACGGATCAGCGAGGATTGCGTGCGCTGATATCAGCACCGGGGCTCGCACAGAATACTGTAGTTTCGCAGCTCTACCAACAGTTGGTGCGCTATCAAATGCAGCGAGACTCTGCCACTACCGGTCGGTGGAGCAGCGCTGCCAACAGTCCGGACGTCGAACGACTCAACGTCCTGATCGACCGGACCGAAGAATCGCTGGTCGATGCAGCCCAGAGCCATCTGGCCGCGCTCGACGCGCGGATCAAGGCGCATGATGAGCTGCTCGCCAGGAGCGCCGCTGATATTCGAGGGCTTCCCGACAAGGAAGCAGAAGAGATGCGGCTGGCGCAGAAGCTGGAAACAATCCGTGAGATGTCCATCCGCCTGCGTGAGCAGTACCAGGCCGCAACCGTTGCCGAAGCCGTGGAAGTCGGCCAGGTGACAACCATCGATCCAGCGGGGCTGCCCCAGCAGCCGATCGGCACCGGGAAATTGGCGAAAGTCCTGCTTGGAGTGATCCTCGGTTTGTTGGCGGGCGTCGGAATCGCTTTCCTGCGGGAGCAGTTGAATAACCGCATACGGGGCAAGCAGGACATTGAGGGTCTGCTCGGTCTCGCAGCTCTCGGTGTGATTCCTCGGATTGAAACAAACGGAACCAAACCCGCGCTGCCGCTACGCCTGCCGATCCGGAATGGTAACGGGAATGGACATGTCGAACGACCGCTCGCGCAACTCGTGACTGCCACCGCGGAACGCTCAACAGGTGCGGAAGCGTATCGTACCCTGCGAACCAATCTCCTCTTCTCGGAAGCCACCCACGAGATGCGTTCGCTGATGATTTCCAGTGCGCTTCCATCCGAAGGAAAAACGACAACGGCGGCAAATCTGGCCGTTGCATTCGCCCAGCAGGGCAAGAAAATTGTGCTCGTCGATGCAGACCTACGCAAAGCCCGCGTGCACAAGGTGTTCGGTGCGGTTCGTGAACCGGGCCTGGTCGAGGTTCTGATCGGTCAGGCGGAACTTGGAGAGGTAATCCGGCCGGTGGATGTTCCAGGCCTGTCCATCATCACGGCGGGCACGTTGCCGCCGAACCCCTCGGAGTTGCTTGGCAGCCCCCGGATGCCCGAAATTGTACGTGCATTGCAGCAGGAGTTCGATCTGGTTCTGATCGATGCGCCGCCGGTGCTCGTCGCTGGCGACGCGTCAATCGTGGCCACAATTACGGACGCGACATTAGTCGTGGTACGCGCTGGCGTAACCGAGCGTGCCGCTGCCAAGGCCGCAGTTGAACAGCTTCAGACGGTTGGCACCCGCATTGCCGGTGCAGTCCTGAACGATCCCGACGCCAAGATCGAAGCCAGCGAAGGCTATCACTACTACGCCTACAAGTACTACGGGGACGATTAGCTCGTTCGTAAGTAGCTTGCAGGGAGGACAGGTATGGAATCTTCGACCCGAAATACTTCCGCGGACACCCTTAGGGAAGCAATCAGCTCCAACACCGCGGTTGCAGGCGTGATCGGCCTCGGGTACGTGGGGTTACCGCTCGCGATGGAAGTCGCGCGGAGCGGCTTTCGCACGATCGGTTACGATGTCTCGGAAACCGTGGTTTCACGGGTAAACCGCGGCGACAGCCATATTCTGGATGTCTCCTCGGAGATACTGCGCGCGTTCGTTGGCGAAGGGTTGTTCTCCGCAACAACGGATGCGGGTGCGCTGCGGAGCTGCGACACTATTTCGATCTGTGTTCCGACGCCGCTTTCGAAGACCAAGGATCCGGACCTGTCCTATATTGCGGCGGCAGCTCAGACGCTCGCCAAGGTACTTCGACCCGGCCAGTTGATCATCCTGGAAAGCACAACCTTCCCCGGAACGACTCGCGATGTTCTGCTGCCGATTCTCGAGCAGTCCGGCCTCAAAGTGGGCGTGGACTTTTTCCTCTGTTTCAGCCCGGAACGTGTAGATCCGGGGAACACAATCTGGAACACACGTAATACGCCAAAAGTGCTGGGCGGCATCGCGCAAACGGATCTTGAGCTCGCAAAGGAATTCTACGGTAGAGTTTTTGAGACAGTCGTTCCTGTGCAGAGCGTGGAAGCGGCGGAACTCGTGAAGGTTTACGAGAACACCTTCCGCATGATCAACATCGCGTTGGCGAACGAACTGGCGCAGATGTGCGAGAAGTTGAACGTAGACGTCTGGGACGTCATCGATGCAGCGGCAACGAAGCCTTTCGGGTTCATGAAGTTTACTCCGGGGCCAGGTTTAGGCGGCCACTGCATTCCCCTGGATCCGCATTATCTTTCGTGGAAAATGCGTACGCTCGCATTCAAGACTCGCATGATCGAAGTCGCGAGTGACATCAACGCGGAAATGCCTCGTTTTGTGGTACGGAAAGCGGCGGATTTCCTTAATACTCGCGGAAAAGCGATCTCAGGGTCGGCTGTGTTGCTGGTGGGTGTGGCGTACAAGAAGGACATCGACGACCTGCGTGAAAGCCCGGCACTCGAAATCATCCGACTTCTGCAGGAAAAGGGCGCTGAAGTAGCCTACCACGACCCACACTGTCCCGTCATCCACGACGACGGTCATACGGAGTTGCAAGGCTTACCAATGCAGTCGGTTCCACTGACCAAAGAAACTCTTTCGTTCGCGGACCTCGTGGTTATCACCACGGATCATTCAAGCGTTGATTACCATTTCGTGGCAGATCATGCTTCACTGATCCTGGACACACGTGGTGCGCTGCGGCGCGAAACGGCAGGAAATGCGACGGTGGTTACTCTGTCGGGAACAGATAGAACAGGAGAGTATGCAGACCCGTCGCGGCGTCACGTGTGGCCACGCGTCGCCGCGACGAGTTGAGGAATATTAGCGGGTAACGGCCAGGCTTGGCAGCCTGGCCACTTTTCTTCCAATCGCTGACGCGATCGTTTCCACCTGCGTCAGCATTTCCTCGAACTGCTCGGGCCATAATGTCTGAGCCCCGTCCGAAAGCGCACGGTCGGGGTTCGGGTGTACTTCGATGATCAGGCCGTCAGCACCCGCGGCCACGGCTGCGCGTGCCATTGGCGTGACCTTCGATCGCACACCTGTACCGTGTGAAGGATCCGCGATGATGGGGAGGTGTGAAAGTGACTTCACTACCGGAATCGCGGTCAGGTCCAATAGATTCCGCGTCTGGTCATCAAAGCTGCGGATCCCGCGCTCACACAGGATTACATCGGGATTACCCTCAGCAAGAATGTACTCCGCACTGAGTAGCAATTCCTTGATCGTAGCGGAAAGTCCTCTCTTCAGGAGTACTGGCCTCCCCGTGCGCCCTGCCCTGCGCAGGAGCGGGTAGTTTTGCATGTTGCGCGCGCCAATCTGGATGATGTCGGCGTGCTCAGCTACGAGTTCAACCGTATCCGTTTCGAGCGCCTCGGTTACAATCGCGAGGCCGGTTTCTTCACGGGCCAGCGATAGGAGACGCAGCCCCTCACCACCCAAACCTTGGAAGGCGTATGGGGACGTCCGCGGCTTGAACGCGCCGCCACGCAGAACCGTTGCACCCGCAGCTTTCACCCGGTGTGCTATGTCGAGGATCTGGGATTCACTCTCAACCGAGCAGGGCCCCGCCATTACTACAACAGCGTCGCCACCGATTTCAACACCGTTTGGAAGCCGCACGATGGTTGGCTCAGATCGCCATTCACGGCTGACCTGTTTGTAGGGCTGACTGACGTGAATGACCTGAGCAACCTCGGGAAGCGACTCGAGACGAGTACCATCGACTTTACCATCGTTCCCGATCAAGCCGATCGCAGTGCGTTGCCTGCCAGGAATAGGGCGTGCGTCGTACCCCATCTCTTCTATCGTAGTAATCACGCGCCGGATATCAGCGTCCGACGCGGTGTGGCTCATCACGACAAGCATACGTCCCAACGTGTGCAGAGAGGAATCCTACTCGTAAGCCTAGCTCATCAGAGCCCGTTCAGCCAGATCAAAACGTGACGTCATCAAGCCTTCGCAATCAACAGGCAAGAGCCGTGGCTGCGTAGCCAGTTAAAGGCGCGCACAACAGGACAACGCACATGGGGTCAACATACTGAAGGAACTAGCTATCAGGAACTGTGAAGGGCCTCAACGCATGCGGCGCCGCATATGGGAGTACGTGCGACCGGCCCATTATTGAGGGCGATGCCGCATAGAAGCTTCAATGACATTCACGGCAGACGCGCTACCAGCGACCGACAGGTGATCGTCATCAAAGTAATACGATTTCTCTGCACTTCCGATAGCACACGTCACGTCGTCACAGAAGGCCGCGTCAAGGCTGAGTACACGCAAGGCTGGATTGTTGTAGCGCGAAAACAATGAGTGCACGTACTGCTGAAGGCGCTGATGATCCTCTTTAGAAACGGACAAACGGCGAACTGTTTCATAAGGACGCATGCCCTTATATGCGCGATAATACACGGCTTTGGGGTCATGAAGCTGCTGCGGCACCTGATTTATCAGGTATACCTGAATTCCGCGCTGGACATAGAAATCGACGGTCCGTGCGAGCCCCTGTTCGAATGCATTGCGGCTGGTGGCGGCATCTTTCCCGTCGCGGGGAGATAACCCGATATATGACCACTCTTTTCCGTCGTACCCACCGTCTGTATAGTACGTCCAGCGCCCAACAAGGTACACCACTTCTACATTCATGCTACTGACGTAGCCCGCCACCCTATTATTAAAGTCATAACACTCGAATCGTTTAGAATCATTTCTTAACCCATACACACCCAAAAACGGTGGGCAGCCGGGCATAAATGCGAACACACCATTAATCTTTAACTGATTGGCCGCGCTCTCAAATGCCGGCAACAGTGCGAGGGCATGTGAATCACCATACACTGCGAACGATTGCGGAATAGCCGATCCGTTGACCGTGCAGAAAGCTTCGGCATCATTGTAGACCGGCTCCCGGCATTCGTCGACCCGAGAACTTCTCGCAAACGAACTGTCCAGACCCGCTGGGACTACAAAACGCGAAGGAAACCCACCGGTCACAAACGCCGCCGAGCCCCCTAAAAATAGCACACCCGTGGCGACTCCAGCTCCGGTGAAGAGTCGGCTCCGGCCAATTGCTTTCCGATCCCTAAATGGCCGCTCAACGAACCTCCAGGATAGAAATGCGAGTAACAAGCTGGTAAAAGCCAATGCAGCTGCCCACAACCCGGTAGGGGACTGGAACTGATGAATGCGAAAAAACACGTACAACGGCTGGTGCCACAAGTACGCGCTATATGAAATTAAACCGATTCCTACCAGCGCCCGGATCGAGAGTAGTCTTCCCACCCAAGTTTTCTGAGACCCAAAAGCGATAATGAGAGCGGCGCCAACGGTCGGGGCGAGCGCGTACCAGCTCGGAGTTGGCGTATCCTCTGAGAAAAACGCGATCGCGATGAGAATCGATATGGCTCCGCACACCGACAGCAGATTGTTCATCCATTCTGGTGCGCGGACATGTACGGGTTTGTCGGATGAAGCCAACGCTACTGCTGAACCGAGAAGGAGTTCCCACGCACGGCTAGGTGCTAGGTAAAATCCTGTCATTGCATGCCCATTCCGCCATAGCATTTCGCTCAGCAGGAATGAAAGGAATGCAGCGACGCCGATGGAGGCCACAGCCGTTTTCCGGCCGAATCGGGCGACGAACGCAAGGCCAACTGGAAATAAAATATAGAATTGTTCTTCTACACCGAGGCTCCACGTGTGCAGCAGAGGGTTTTCGGCAGCAGATTGATCAAAGTATCCACTCGTTTTCCAGAACAAGAGGTTCGGCACAAATGCCGCGATCGCAGCAACGCTCTTGCCGAAACTAGTTAGCTGGCTCGGGGTCAATAGAAGCCATGCTACGGGAAAGGTCAAACATAGGACGCAGTACAGCGCGGGCAGGATTCTTCTCACACGGCGCTCATAGAAGCGGGTTATAGTGAACTCCCCCGATTCAACTTCTTTGAGGATGATCGCAGTAATGAGGTACCCGCTTATCACGAAGAAGACGTCAACGCCTACGAATCCCCCGCCGAAGGATTGGTATCCTGCATGGAAGAGGATGACTGCAAGCACAGCAACAGCTCTAAGGCCATCGATTTCTGCGCGGTACTCCAGTTTGGCTTTATTACTATTCAAAGTGCGCATTGGCGTGTCGAGACCCGTGGGACGATTAACAATCGGCATTACTGATCAGCTTCCTTTAACCAAGGCCGATTAATCCATGAACAATTCGCGAGCGCAGGCGAATCGGTTGTGCAATTCACCAGGCCCAAACCGACGGTTATATTTCTTTCAAGTGGAGGTGCGTGTCCGCCCATGCCTAGCCGGAGGTCACAAACGGGGCCACCTGGCGAACGGTCTCCACGACGCGGGTCAAATCTTCCTCGGTGAGGTTAGAGCCGGAAGGAAGACAGAGTCCGCGATCAAACAGTTCTTCCGAAACGCTGCCTCCGATCATCTCACAACCGCTGAATACCGGCTGCAGGTGCATCGGCTTCCAAACTGGCCGAGCCTCGATGTTTACGGCTGAGAGGGCAAGCCGTATCTGTTCGCGGTCCGCGCCGAACTCCCGCGGGTCCACCGTCAGACACGTCAACCAGCGCGAGTGTGTGCCGTACGGCGCCTCCGGCATAAACTCAATCCCGGGAAGGCCTGCAAGGGCATCCTTGTAGAATTGGAAATTCCGCCTCCGGGCCGCCACCCGATCGGCGAGGACCGTAAGTTGGCCCCGGCCGATCGCTGCGAGCACGTTACTTAGCCGGTAATTGTAGCCGATCTCCGAATGCTGATAATGCGGTGCTGCATCCCTTGCCTGTGTAGCAAGCTTGCGTGCGTGTGCGATCAACTCCGGATCTTCGGATACAAGCATCCCGCCGCCCGACGTCGTGATGATCTTGTTCCCATTGAACGAGAAGATTCCCGAACGGCCGAAAGTTCCCGGAGTCCTTCCCTTGTAGGTTGCACCGAGCGCCTCTGCTGCATCCTCGATCAGCGGGATCTCGTATCTGAGGCAGATTTCAAATATTGGATCAAGATCAGCACTCTGGCCATACAGATGGACCAGGATTACTGCCTTGGGTCGCCGCCCACTCCGGACCTTGTCTTCGATCACCTGCGCAAGCAATGCAGGATCCATGTTCCAGGTTCTGCGATCGCTGTCGACGAAAACAGGCGTGCCCCCCAGGTACACGATCGGGTTGACACTCGCTGCGAAGGTCAACGACGATACAATGACCTCATCATTTGAATTGATTCCCTGAAGCAGGAGCGCCAAATGAAGCGCTGCGGTCCCGGAGGACAAGGCCGCGGCATGGGAGGATCCAACCGCCGCAGCAAATTCCTGCTCGAACGCATCCACATGAGGTCCCAGCGGTGCGATCCAATTCGTTGAAAATGCGTCGGCCACAAATGATTCTTCGGCGCCGCTCATATGCGGGGAGGAGAGGTAGATTTTTTTCATCTTTGGACTCGAGTAATTGCTGCCAGAACTCAGATGGGTCGTGCGGGCGGCGTGATCGGAGAATCCAATCGGCAACTACGCCAGACGCTCTAATAAATCATCCAGCGATGTGCGCATCCGAATCGCTACCGCGGCAACACTTCCGAGAGCGTTGGTGTCTGCATGTTTGGGGACGAGGGCGAGCAGTCGGCGTGACGGATCAATAGACTGGAGCGCCCCGAGCAGGTCGCTATCCTGCAGCCCGCCGGGCTCAGTGATGCGGAACCACTCACTGCCCAATCGCCCAACCGAATAGCTGTTCCGAAGAGTGATGACTTCGAACTGTGAGAAACCAAAACGGAGTTGCGCTGCTTCAGCCTGCGGATACCCTCGTACGTAAAACCGAGGTTGAGTCATCGGCCGGTGCAAATCCAGCACTCGCCAAATTGTTCTCGCTTCTTCTTCGAACCCAAGGCGCTCATACCAGCCCCGTGCGACCGCATTGTCTTCGAATACATCCAGCATCATAACGCTGAAAGTCGTCCCGACGTCACGGATTGCCTTACCAAGTAGCTCGCCGGCAATCCCCCGCGACCGGGTACTGGCCGCCACTGCAATGTAATTGAGAAAAAGCGTATCACGAAAGCGCCGCAACTCAGCTGCTGCGACAATACGGCCTTGTTCAACGGCTACGGTATACGTGGAGTCGCTCATTGAATGCGGAAGTGCGAGGTGATCCGCAATATAGGCCGCCGCCCCGCTACAACCGTAGATGAACATCTCCTGCCTCGCGCGGTCAAACCCTTCACCAATGACTCGCACGATCTCCGCCGCTTCTGACTCCACTGCACGCCGAATGACGGTATCACGCACTTTGAGTGCGCTCTTCATCAAGGTCCTTCATTCGCGAGCCTGGGTCGACAACAACACCGGATCGTTTGAATACGGCAAGGCACGTTAAAAGCAATATGCGTAAGTCAAGAAGAAGGCTGCGATGCTCCACATACCACACGTCGTGCTGAAGCCGCCTGGCCCAGGTTAGTTCATTGCGGCCGTGGACCTGAGCCCAACCCGTTATTCCGGGTTTAACTTTGAACCGAAGGCGCTCGGTCTCGGAGAAATGGGGCAAATAACGCATGAGGAGCGGACGCGGCCCAACAAGTGTGAGGTCCCCTCGAAGTACGTTGAAAAGACTTGGAAGTTCGTCAATGCTGGTCAGCCTCAGAACCGCCCCGAAAGGCGTCATACGCTCCCGGTCCGGCAGTTGTTGCCCATTCGAATCCACCGCATCACGCATGGTTCTGAATTTACATAGATAAAAAGGCTGTTCGTTCAAGCCCGGACGCATTTGTCGGAACAGCACAGGACGACCGAGCTTTACGCGAATGAGGCATGCAACGACAAGAAGCAGTGGACTCAGCACGATAAGTCCCACCAGAGATGCGCACACGTCAATTACGCGCTTGATCACTCCGTACGCCACCTTGCTGCTTTCAGGCCCTCGTCCCTTTGTCACACACTCTTCCTTCGAGTCATACTTATTATTCCAAACAGGTGATTGACTGCCTGCAATGGGTTCGCCCTACCAATCTACAGATCTGGAATCGCGCCGTCATTGGATCGGTAAGCCGGAAAATACTCCGACACACCTTCAATACCCTTCGCTCGGCACAACCTCTCATACGCGTCCAAATCGAAGATCCAGCGGATTGTCGAATATTCAGCCCGACGCTTGGAAAACCCACTCTTGAAAGCAAACAGGCTATCGTCCCTGCTCCCGACTCCGCCTCCAAGGTGAAACTGCGTGTTGCCGCGTGACGACGCCCACTGCACGGCGGCAGCTATCAAAAGCTTTGAGGGAGCGAGTCGAACGAACGCGGCCGCAGTGCCCGAAAACAGATATTGCACTACACCGCGATATTCCGAGAACAATGCAGCGGCGGCGACCCTTCCGTCCGGTGCGAGGACTACAATTATTTCCAGCTTTTCACGCAGCGCTGATTTCAAGGCGGCAAAATACTTCGATGAGTGGAAGTAGTTCGGGGACGCCAGGACCCGTTCCATGGTGCCGATATACACGTCAATAAATTCGTCAAGTCGGCTCCAGTCACCGATAACGACCTGAAACCCCTGCCGCTCGAGTTTTCGGATATCGTAACGGTGCCCGCTTCGAAAATCAGCGACGACGTCCGCATGGGGCCGGTCAAGGTCGATCCATACCGTCTTCCCTTCTACTGTTCTCGTTACCGGCATCCCTTGCAACGCAGGCAGCGGAAGGAGCGGGTGTGAGCGCAGGAATGCCGACACCAGATTGTGATCAGAAGCGATCCTCTGCACTCCGGCCCACAGCCTGCCTGGGGCGGAGCCCGAGGAGGCCAAGCTGGCAACCGGAGAAGGGTAACCGTAGGGGGAAATCACGTCCTGGAATTTCTGCTCAGGATCAAGTTCCCTGGGCAGCTTCCTCAACAACACCGGAATGAAAAGGTGTGTGGCGTTCTCCTCTACCAGGAATGCAGCGCCAGTCGCGCTTTCGACTTCCGCGGCGAACTGCGTATACTCAGGCAGATGGTAAACGTCATGGGAGAGCTGCTCCAGAACGGCAGGCCAGCGGGCGTCGGTGGGTGAAATAAGTTCAGCTAACATGACGTTCGTTCAATCAGCCCTTCGCCTGAGCAGGTAGAGTCTCGCTCTGGTTTCGGATAATGCGATGAGTGCGGCGGCCTGTGCCAACATACTTCCAATAATCCGCGAGCCACGCCGGACGACTCTACCCAAAGGCGGAATCCCGTTCTCCAGTTTTGCAATCACAGGCACGGAACTCAGCCCGGGATGGATTTGATTAAGGGCTTGCAAGTTTGCTCCATCTGCGCGGTCAGCCCCCCAGCGCATCATCAACCCAGTCATCAATCTCCCGGCTATTCCCTGTCCTTTATCAGCCATCCTGCGCCACATGATATACCGCAAAGCGCTGCTTTCCCGGAAAAAATCCTCGGCAAGACCCAGCGCGCACGAGGTCATCGCGAGCAGAACACGCGATTGACTGTGTTGGTGGGCGAAGGTCTGAACGGAGCGTTGCTGTTCGGCGGAGCAGAGCGAAAGCAGCTCGCGCAAGAAGTAAAGGTCACGAATTGTACCCCTGCGGTCGCCATGTTCGAGGCCGGCATGCACGAGATGCAACCGTGCGAGATCGTCCCAGCGCATCCGATTCAGCCCCGGGAAATCCGACGGTACCGAATCATCAATCAGGTAATCGATTTCACGGATGCGCTGGTGCACATCCAACGGGAAGCCGGATCCCGAAGGAAACAGGTTGAGGACCTGGCCTTTTTCGTAGACCGCGTACCCGTTCTTGCGGTACACATCCGCAACCTGGGGCATGTCATGCGCGTGAACCAGTACGTCCAAGTCGGCAACATCGATGTAGGGTCGCCCGGAGAACGTCCCTCCTTTCAGCACCACGGGGCGCCAGCCGTGCGTTCTCGCATGCTCGCCAAATTCGCGAGCGGCCGCACGGGCCCCGACTACACGCTGCATCTCGCGCATTGCTGCTCGCTCGAGGGCTGATCGGCACTCGACGGACCAATCCGGACTCGCCGCCTCGTGAAGCGCAATTCCGCACCGTTCAGCACGTACGAACAGTTCCCATTCGGACTCTGACGCAGGCAGAGGTGGGCGGTTCACTCGCCTGAACAACAAATCAAACGCCCACTCACGAAGCGCGAGCAGCACTTCGAGGCGGGCAGTACGGTACCGGTTCACAAATCGCTCACGGTCCGAAACGAGGTCTCTGACAACATGTTCCGCGCAGTGTCACTCGTGTGCAAGTCGATGCTGCGATACCAGGGACTCGAGCACGTCGCTCAATCTTGCAGCGAGCTTCGTCATGTCATGATGCTCCTCAACGTACGCACGCCCCCTCGCGCCCATTTTCTCCCGCTCTTCGGCCGGCAAACCCGCCAGTTGCTCCACAGCTTGCGCAAGCGCGCCCACGTCATTGGCCGCCACGCACAATCCAGCACCGGCATCACGCACCGGGTCGTTGCGAGCCGCTGACCCAAAGACAATTGGCCGACCCACGGCAAGGTAATCGAACAGCTTGTTGAAACTGATCCCGAACCGATAGAGACCGCCCTCGTTCATATTGACCACCAGGGCGTCAGAATCAACGAGGAAGCGATATACGTCGCGCTTGGGGACCGGATCCAGAAAGGAGACGTTCGCTATGCCTTCAGTCGATGCCCTTTCGACGAGCCTGCTCTTGTCGTGACCGTTACCGATGAAGCGAAAATGGTACCGCCCCGGATGTCGTTCATCCAGCAACCTGGCCGCATCAAGTATTGCATCCAATGCGTTGGCAAGGCCGTGGGCACCGGCGTAGGTGATGGTAAATGGACCTGTACCATCAGCCACAGCCGACTCCTGGCCAAGGCTCGGAAGCAACCCGAGGTCAATACCGTTAGGAACCCATGTGATTCGCTTGTCGGATCCACCCTTCGCTTTGATGTGTTCGCCAGCGAAGGGTAACAGGGTTATCACATGGTCGGCTCGGCGGTACAGGAATCTTGCGAGAACATCAAACAGAAGGACGCCGGGATTCCACCGGGAATAGCCGCCAAGATCGACCAGAGTTTCCGGCCAGATGTCCCGGACTTCAAGGACGAAGGGCACACCCATCCGTCTAGCTTCGAGATATGCAGCAGTTGCTACGAACAGGTTGGGCGTCGATCCGATGAGCACGTCCGGCCGACTGGATCGATTCTGCAGAACGCGGCGGAGCGAACGAGCAAACGCGAGCATTGAAGCGACCCGTCCACGGCCTATGGCTGGAATGGGCAGCTTTTCTGCCGCGACGAATGTCAGGCTCACGCCGTCAATGTCTGAATTCGACACCTGCGCAACATTGCCAGTGAAGTTATTCCTGGCTGATGCGATGAGCTCAACCTCGTGCCCCAGGGCAACCAAACCTCGCGCCAGCGAATAGTGACGGGTTCCTCCGGGCTCCAGCGGTGAGACCGCATACTCGTTGACAATCCAGAGCCTCATTTTATCGCGACCTTGCTCATTCCAATCCCCTCAGTCAGCGGGGTGCGGCACGATACTGCCACTCAACAATTCTGACCGGGCCTGGAGAAAATCCGTGAACTCGTAGCCGTGCTCAACCAGGTGATCGATGAGCCAGACATACCACTCAAAATGATCGGGAAACGCGGCCGAAAAGTAGACGTCATGAAAATTGATCGTGAAGTAGCCTGCGCGGCTCTCCTCGGCATCGCGGAGGTTCTTCAGCGTCTGTCTCTTCACGAAACTCATGTCATTTCGGCCCATCGACAGCAACCGTCCATCCATCACGCTAACGGGGAACTCGAGCATCCCATCGACGAAGTAGGGTGCGCGGATTCCGTAGGTAGTAGAATCGAATGAATATCCTGCTTCCGTTAATAGCTGCAGCGTGCGATCAGAGTTTCGCAGATAGTGCATCCGGATTCCGAAATCGGCGCTCGCCGCAATGCTTTCAAACCTGCGCCGCTCTTCAGCGATTCCGGCAGGATCGTCAAACGCAATGCCGTGGATCCCGATCCGATCGACGCCACGTTCCCGAAGCCAGTGGACAATCTCGGCAGATGTCTCGAGCGAGTATGACAACGACAGGCCGTTCGCCACGCCCAGAAAAAACGTGGCCGGAACGCCGCGCTGGTTATTGAAGTCGATCAACTCTGCGAGGCAGTGCTGTTCTGCCTTACGCAGTAGAAGCATCCGTTGGAACGCGATTCGAGAGTCCAAGCGTCCTGACAGCCATAACAATCCGATGCGAGCGATGTACTTCGCCAGGAAGGTGTCTTTTGTCAGGTGGTCCGACCATCTCCAGTGGTCGATATCATGCGACACAATGATTTTCAGGCCCACGCACGCCCCCGAGCTGCAGGGGAATGTGATCCACGCGTCGTTTCCATTCTTTCGTGCATGAACTGCAGAATTCGCCGCGCTCGCTCGCTCACATCGAACGCAGCCGCGCGCGCGAGCGCTGCCGCAGCCATTTTGCGACGAAGTTCAGGGCCGTCCCTGAGGGTGACGACGGCGTTGCGCAAAGCCGATACATCGTAAGGGTCGAGACGAATCGCGACCTCGGGAGTAAGCAGGTCATCGTTGAACTCCCCGAGCGAGCTGATTATGGGAAGCCCACACGCCATCGCTTCAACCAGTGCGTTCGATGAGCCTTCTATTACGGTCGGAAGCGCAAAAACATCACACGCGGAAAGCAACAACGGGATTTCGTCGTGGGAAACGCGCCTGCACAAGGCCGTATTGGCACAACGTGGCGGGACCGGGCCAGAGCCTGCGAATACCCCCTGAACTCCGTCCAGGGCGTCGATTGCTTCGGCGACGCGCGCAACACCTTTGCCTTCAAGAAAATTCCCTACCGAACATACAAGTAACGGTTCTTCAGGAAGGCCAAAATGACGCCGGGCCGCCAACATGGGATGCGGCTTGAATTTTGAAAGGTCGGTGCCGTTCGGAAACACGCCAATCGAGTCCGGGGGTATCAGAAGATCCTTCTGGAGCATGCCCTTGAGTGCGGTAGAATTCGCAATGAAACCTTGGGCGGGTTTCAGTTCTTCCCTTGCTCTCGCAAATCCAAACCGACGCACGGTCCAGAACTCGCCCTCGCCCATGCACGGAAATGAGGGAATGTCCAACTCCTGCCCGATGTGAACAGCAGAGGCACCCGGCAAGTACAGGAAATGGCCATACACCGCGTCCGGCGCCAAGTGTTCGCGTTTGACTACTCGTCGAACAGCCGACGTAAACTGGCGAAGTGTAAGGAGCGATGGGTTAAGCGGGCCCAATCTGGAGAATTGTTCACGAGCGGAAACCGACAGGTACGCGGGCCTGAACACCGTCAACTCGTTTCCCTGCTCTACCTTCTCAATGGAGCGCTGCGGAAAACCGTTGGGCCACCGCGCTCGGCGTTGGATCGCAACCGGAGCAATAACCGAGGTCCTTACGCCCTGACGCGCAACGGCACGAGCGAACTCACGAACGAATGTGCCGTATGTGGGTTGGGCGGGCGACGGGTAGTTGCTGGCTAAAACGAGGAGGTGGTCAATGCGCATGCAGAATTGCTGTGATTGTGTGTGGAGACGGTCCGGCTGGCCGCTGGTCATGCGACGCGAGTTACGCGATCGTAAAGCTCGATGAGTTTCTCCTGATGCATTTCCCAGTTGTACTTCGTGGCGAAGAGATGACTGCCTCTCTCTCCCATCGCCAACCGGGCCCCTTCGTTCTGATAGAGTTCTACAATTGCGTCTCTGACCGCCTCCGGGTCGTGAGGATCCACAACAAGGCCGGCACCGTCATCTTTCACAAACTTGCGCAACCCAGGAAAATCGGACGTTACGATTGGAACTCCGGCCGCCATGTACTCGAGGATCTTGACGGCATTCTCTCCGGGATAATAGACGAAGCTGGGAATCGGCTGATATAGTGCGAGTCCCACGTGGGCACGCTCATAATACCGATATAGCTGCCTCCAGGGGACCTGGCCGTGAAGGATGACCCGTGGATCTGCGCGAAGTTGCTCAATCAGCGAGTGATCCCGTCCAGATCCGACGACATGAAGGCGCAGTTCAGGGATGTCGATGAGCTTGAGCGCCTCGAGAACAACTCCCAGCCCGCGAAGTCTGGAAACCCCGCCGACATAAAGCAGGTTGAAGGTTTCTTCCTCCTCTGTGCGGGATCTATTTGTGAAATTGCCGCGGGGATAGTTGCCGAGGATGACCGAGGACCGTTCACCGAATTTTGCGGCGAGGTGTCGGTCCGCTACGACAACACCGTCGAAAGCCCGGGCCGCTGTTTTTTCGGCAAACCACCACAACTTTGAAGCAATGCAGGCGAGGCGGGGCTTGTGCGCGAGCCGCGCAAGGATATTCCGCTCGTAATCGTCGTGGACATCGTAGATGACACGACGGCCCATCAGTTTCAGCAGGATAGCTGCAGGGAGCAAATCAGGGTCGTGAAACTGAAAGACATCTGCATCGCTCCGTGCGGCCCAGATGAGTAATCGAATTCCGGCGGCCACACGTCCAGACATGTTGTGGCTGCGCGGGCCGGTCGAAACCAATGCGACATTCGGATGGGCAGCGGTACCATCGTACGGAACGGCGAAAGTACTGCGGTATCCGAACTCCGCTGCCGTTTCCGCCATGCGATGCAAAACCCTTTCGTCTGATACGTCATGCGCGGTCGCGAGCTGACAGATGTGCCGTGTACTGCGCACCGCAAGCCGTTCCTGGTTCTCCAACTCTAAAGCCATGGTAGCGACCTTAACAGCCTCCAAACAATCGGCATGCGTCCTACGCCCATGCTGTTTTCAAGTGTCGGATCGCTCGAAGTGCGGCATAATATGGAGACCGGGTCCTCTGCACTCTGAACACGGGTAGCCGCTCGCCACCCATTCGGCGATAGAATTCAGCAACGCCACGTATCGAGGAGCCCTCGAAATCAAAAACGCGGCCAGTGGACCACGCATCATTGATCATCAGGTAACAGGACAGGAGCCCTGCCCGGCCCAGCAAGCCAGTAGCAGATTTGTTGATTGCCGGAATCAGGTTGTAGTAAGTCCTGCTATCCTTCGCGCAGATCTGCCCCGCGAGCGGTTCACCGACTGCGGTTCGAAGCATCACACTTCGGAAACACGTCGTACCCAGATGGCTCACCATGCGGCTCAATCGAGCATGGCGGGTCGCGAAACCTTTCCGATCGCCGGTCTGGCTCCAGATCTCCAGAATCTCGTCGTAGCTATCGTCCCATGTAGCCGTGATCTCACCCTCCGCCAGCAGTTGGCTGAGGCGCTGCAGGTACGTGCGACTCCGCGATTCGATCCGCTGAAGCAGAGGCACTCCGTTTTCCCGGAGCCTGTGTGTTACTGCTGCTGAGACATCACATCCTGCCAAGCTGTAGGGCAAAATGTCCTGTGGCTCGGGAGGAAGCGTAAAGTCCAAATGCGCTGCGCCACTGACCGAGCGGATGAGCTGTTCGATCAGTGCAGATGACCTCGTATTTGCTGCAAACCCCCGTGACGCCTCACCGGCAAGCGGTCCGCCATAAGGTGTGTATGGGGGGATGTGGTAGCCGAGCTGACCCAGCTTGCGGAATCGGGCTAACGCGATGCCGCCCTGTATCGTGCCGTCTCCGGCAACCGATACCCGGATATCATCGGCGACCTGTTCAAGCCACGTTGTTGTATGAAATACAGTACCGCCGGGATGTTTCGCCACATACTCATTCCATTCTTCCCACCGGTCCCTGTGAAGCAACTCTATTCGCACAGTCTTCGAAGACATCGCTATTTCAAGATGCAGTCTGTGAACCGGATAGTGATTCCCGTACGCGGTCCGTCGCTCCGGGTAGAATCATCAATGTCGCCGCCTGAATTTCATCAGTGTTTTGAAGGGGAGGATCGTTCGTGTGAAGTAGTGAACATCAACCGATCTGAACAGGAAATCCTCCTTGAAGCGGCGCAGCCCTTCCGGCTCATCCCCTCCGCCATTCACAACACGCCGGCAGGCGCCATTCTCACTGGCCATACTGAGGGCGTGAAAGTATAGAACGTCAACCGGCCTTTTGTTGGCGAATTCCCAGTCTGATTTCACCGCGCCGATCATCCACGTGTCCTCAATCGTGATTAGGTCGAGGTATGCAACGAGTGTGTCGTCTGAAAATGCCCCGATGAAGTTATGACCGCGGTGTGCCAGGAGCGCACGCATCTGACGGAACCACTCAGCGCTGTTCTCCTGATAATATGATGGTTTGCGGTAGCTGTTGCTTCTGCCGACGTCCTGGAAACGTTGCGCGTGTGAAATGTTGATTTGCCTCATCCGCTCCAGGAGCCCATCATCGCAAGCGATTGATCGAATCTCCACCGACTTGAGTGCCTTGCGCAGAGATGTTCTCCGCCCGTTGCCTGCGATATGTTGCAGATCGAACGATTCCAATCCACTGCCCGAGAGAATGTTCATCCGCAAGATGCGAGTTGAGTGAGACGGATCCGACACTTGATGAGTAAAACCACCGAGCGCCTTGAACAAACTGGGCTTTGCTTCACCTGGTCCGATGGGCCGGTACTCGTGAACAGGCTTGCAGTACATGGGCGCGGCAGTTTTCCACCAGCGGCCACCCGACTTGTGCACGGAATGACCCAATGCCGCGTCTTGAAGTGCGAATTGTTCTTCCGACAGCCACTCCGGCTGCTTCATTCCATTTCCCTTTCGTGCCAAGTGCGAGCCATCGGAGGCAGAACCATGATTGCCTTAACACCAATTGGACTCGAGCGTCTCATCGCGGGTTTCGATTACGAACGGCGGCGTGCGCGCGTTCCTGCGGAGCGGAGCCGAAAGCAGCCGAATATCTATACCTAAATGTGGCTTTCCGCACCGACGCGGCGTGCGCATTGGCCGCGGCAGCCAAGCCGGCCATTATCCAGAACCAACGTTGATAAAACATCACACCACCTCCCAGTGCACTTACTATCATAAATGTAACATACGACGCTAGTAATCCAACGTTGATGTTGTACATTTCGGGATCTGAATGCCTGCGCCAGCCGAACGCACTGCGTAATAGCCGCATTGCAATGGCCAGCAACAATATCAGCATCGTGAGGATTCCCAGAAATCCCGTTTCCCCGGCCGTGGCGGAAAACGTGTCATGAACATCGTATCCATCGGGATTGTGGAAACGGAACCGCCCCAGGCCAACACCAACCAAAGGATGCGAAAGCATCGTTGCCACCGCGTGGCGCTGCTGTTTTTCGCGGAAGTCCATTCGAGACGAGGAATTGCTGTCCAATCCTTTGTCACTTATGAACCAGACTCGGTCCTGGATACCAGCCGGAGCAAGCTGATACGCGCCCGCTATCATCACAGCGGCGATTCCGACTCCTGCGAGCCAACGCATGCGATTGCGTCGAGGCCCTGTAAGCCGCACCGCGCCAGCGATCCCAATGAAGAGGATGACGGCTGCCAGGTTCGTGCGGGAAGCCGAGAGCAAGAGACCCGCAGCGCACAGAAACATGAGTACGATGTTGAGCACGCGCTGGACCCGTGAGGTCCCCAGGGTTAAGAGTATGAAGCCGGCGGTCAGGCCAGCCGCCCCGATTGCTCCCAAGGCATTGGCATTTCCCGTTAACCCGCGTGCGCGCCCTCCACCATGCAAAGTCGTGGCTACATCAATACCCAACTGCTGATAGAGATTGAATCCGAGCTGATAGGCAACGGGGAAGATGCATGTCAGGGCACCCGTGCATAGAACCGCGACAAGAACTCTCTCAACTTCACGTTTGGTGATCACGAGATTCTCGATCATTAGCGCGAACTGAGCCAACATGAGCACTGTAATAAATTGCGTGATGACGCGATTTCCACCGATCGCCCCGACCCAGACGAAGGCGCCCGTGAAGCACACGAGCAGGAACGGCCAGAGATAAACCGCGAGTCTCGATCGCCGTAGGCGAGCCCGAGCACGCCGGTCACGCAATAGCAAGCCGACCCACGCGGCAATCGCGAGCAGACCGGCCATGCGGCCGAGGGTCATTCCGCCAGGCAAACTGAACACTGCCTCAAACGGATTGACGAGAATGACCAGCACAACCGCAGCCAGAGGGCGTCGAAACGCGAACCATGCGGCAGCCAACCCTGCAACGATCAGGAGGAGATAAACAGTGAGTTGCATTCAGTGGTCACGAGCCAATCGAATAATCAATACTGGGCCCGGAAAGCGGGAGCAGCAAGCCTAGTCCGGGTGTGCGTTTGGTTTCAGTGGTACAATCAGTTGACGCTTACCACGAGCCGTCGTTACGAATTGACTGACACGGCGTGGGCAAATCTTCATTTCAGAACCGAGCCTCATCTGGATTTCTTTGCGAATTTCCGCAATGGGTTCGGCTGCGAGATCTTCTGCATCAGAGTGGAGCAAGTCGATTTGCCACAGGGATGTTTGGACGAGCTGCACTCCGTTGATCAGCGGCAGATTTCTGAAGCGGCCGGCAAAGAACAAGGTTGTGAGCCGCTCGCCACGCGAATTGACGAGGGCATCCTGTTGCCGGCCGCGAAGTTCCCTCAGGACTGTAAGCGCGCGTCCGCAACGGCAACGAGTACGGGAAATCGCTCCGACATCACCGACATCATAACGAACAAACGGGGTCATACGGTTGTTGAGATCGGTAATGAGGATTCGACCCGGTGTTTCCCAAATGGGCGTCCCGCTGTCGTCGACCACTTCTACAATGACGTTCTCATCGGAAATGTGCAAGGTGTCATATTCACACTCGAATGCGATACCGCCAACTTCATTACAGCCGTAGTAGGAGTGGACATTAGCCTGAAACATATCAGCCAAACGGCGGCGCTGGTGATCATACAGCATTTCTCCGGTTGTGACGACGGTTTTTACCGCCGCACCGGCTTCATGGCACGCCTCGCCGAGACCGAGGAGGTCAGACACATAGCCGGATACATAGGTTGGCTTGAACCGGACAATTCTATGCACGGCACGAACCCGACTCGCGTCATCGGCGCCGAAATGATCAACGCTGATTTTATTGGCGAGCCTTAGTCTCAGCTTGCCGTACCAGGATGCTTTCCCGAATCCATGCGCGCTAACGCCACGCGTAAGGGGACGGATCCCGATCCAGCCCAGGCCCCGCCAATAAGCGGCCTGGATCGCGGCCAAATGGGGCCTTGAACGCCAGACTTGTATGGGAGCGCCCGTCGTGCCGCCGGTCCAACTCGGGACAGCGGAGTCCGGGACGCCGGCGGCAGGCTGAAGTGCCCGCGGATCCTCACGGATCATGTCCTTTGTAAGGATTGGATAACGGGACAACTGATCGCGCAGGCTGTACCCGGGAGCGTCCTCGAGTGGGGAATAGTTCCGGAAGAACGGGTTTGAATTCCTGATCTGCAGCAAGAGGTGGGACAGCTTCGCATGTTGAGCGGCTTCAATCGCCGAACCAGACGCGTGCTCCGACTGCTCGAGTTCCTTCAGTGGCGCTGCCTGACGGAAGCCTGCTCGCGGGTTGTTCAACCACAGTTCTGCAGCGCGGACAAATGGGATCATCACGGTTATCCGACCTGCGCGGGGTCAGATGGAGTGGAATCTGCGATAACAGCGTCTATTCCCGCTGGCTGCACCGTAATCAATGAAACTCTTCCGATGTTCTGAAGGTCCCGGTAAATCTGTTCGACCCTTGCACGACGTACCTGATCCGTGATCATGAGTCCCGGGATCACTATTGCGACCAGTTTTGTGTCGCTCGGAGCAATTGCCGCGAGATTTGCGAGGGCCGAGGAGTAGAACGCAACGACTTCCCGAGGAGCGTTGGGATTTCTGCGGAAGCGCACCTCATAAGGCAATTGGTTCGGCTCAATGCGAACGCCGGGAATAGCTTCCGACGCAATCCTGCACTCGTCCGGTCCTTCAGCAGGGTGCGCATGATAAGTTATGCTCCAGCCTTTATACCGTTGCGCAACCCACTGCAAAAGAGTTCGGTAGTGCGTTGCCGTTACGATCGAGCGCTCAACGGCAGGAATTCCCAGAAGGTGAACTTCTTCCGAGATTGGCCGATCCAGAATCTGCTCACCTGCAGCAACCACCAGGTCCGGTGCGCTCACCGGCAAATTACGGTGATGCGTATAGAATACGAGACAATGGTCACCACGATCCTGCACGCCAGCTATCGTCCTGAGCAGCATGATTTTTATGCGCCCCTTCAGGGAGACTGCATCCCAGGTGGAATTCCAGCGCATCGCCGCGCGCAAGCCAGCAGCCCGTTCTCCTGGCCGGTTACGCGCAACTTCACGCGTCATGTTTCCGTCATCAACCAACACGCTTTGCCTGGGGCGCAGAATGGTGCTAGCCGTCCGATCAACCGGGTGGCCATAGAACCCGCTCACGAAAAGCTCTAGCGGATCGGGTTCCTGCCTGACCAAGTCGTGCAAAAACGAAATCGTCCGTTGAACGCGGTAAAGATCAGCCGCGAAAGTCCGCCTGAGCGGATGCATGATCGAGGGCAGGCCCACGTCGCAGACCTGCCGCCACACATGATTGGATGCAACGGCCAGCACGCGATCGTGATGATTTTGGGACGACGCGGAAATTATGAGCACAGTCTCGCGCGGTGAGACACCAAAATGCTCCAGTGCATCCAGGGCGTGATACATGATGTGCTGATTCGGCGCCACAACAACCGCCCGCAAATGCTCCGTCACCGTGATCTGCCGTTCACACGCCATGAGGGCACAACTGCGATGGACTCAGACAATTGCGGTTGGGCGCACAGACGGCTCGTCACGCGGGGCTTCGTCAACCCGCATGCCACTCAGGTCGGAATGTTGTTTGATCTGAACGCTGTCGTGGCGGGACATCTCGACATATCCAATGCTTTCGCCGAACAAACTTCCATTCGCCACGATCTCGGTCCATACAGCGACCGCTGCGCCATTGAAGCTGAAAAGGCGCTCCCGCTCATACGCAACTTCTTCAAAGCGCCCGGGGTTGAGGAGTGCCAGCCCATTCGGCCCATGAGTGAAAACCGGTTCTCGTTCTTCGCAGACGGAGACTACCGAATCCGCGCCTGTGACGAGCAGAGTGTCAATGACACTGCCAACGTGACGAGCCGTGCGCCTCGGTGCATGAAGGCTCAGGAACATGAGGATATCGGGCAGTACGCCGGTCTCATCCTGATACGCCTCGGCGGCATGCATAAGTGTTTCCCGAAGCCGCATATGGGAGCCGCTCAGCATCCCTGTGCGCAGAATTCTCATGTGCTCGGGAACACGTCCGGTATCGGCAAGTTGACTGGCGAATGCGAGTACCGCTGGACTCGCCGACGACACAGCGACACGTGTGACTCCGCTCGCTTCACAAGCGGATAAAAGACTGATCTCCAGTAGGCTTCGACCGTGTAGCGTTTCATAGGGAACGCCCTCAAAGCCGGGGTAGGATTCACGAACCGGGAGGACAGCCAGACAGCTCGGACGATAGCTTCCCTCGAGCCGCAGCTTTGCCTTCTCAACAATTTTTGCTCTGGCATTCAGCAGGCGATGCGAATCGATGCTCAGAGACTGAGCATGCTGACGGTAATAGAAAACTGGCGCGTCAAGACTCGCTGCCTTCACTTTGGCAAGGAGTTTGTACCAGAGCTCCCATCCATCCTGCGCATCAACATCCTCTGAGTATCCGCCGACTGCCTTCAACGCGCGCACCCGGACCATAGTGCATGCACCATGTGGGGCGAGGTGCATGGACATCTCTTCAACGCCGAGCTTACGCCGCCGTTCGATACCAATGACGTGACCTGCCTCGTCCGTGTAATAGTAGTTGCCGTAAACGAGGCCCAGTTCCCGATCCGATTCGAGCTTGGCGACCATCAGTAGCAGGGCCGATTCGTCCAGCCAGTCGTCAGCGTCAAGCCGCATTATGAAGCGGCCTTTTGCCAGGCCCAACACCTCGTTTGCGGTACGCTGCAGACCCAATGGCGTCTCGTGCCGCAGCACGATTATGCGATCCGGCTCCGCGAGGCTGAGGGCATCGGCAATTTTCGCCGTCTCGTCCTCAGAACCCTCGTCGATGATGAAAAGCTCCCAGTTCCGATACAGCTGGTTGCGAACGCTCGCGACGGCTTGCGCAAGGTAATGGCCATAGTTTCGGCAGGGGACGTATACGGTTACGAGCGGCCCCTCCTGCAGTATACCAGCGGAGTTCACAGCCAATCAGCCCCTTGATCTAATGGACTTTGCAGGAACACCCACAACAATTTCCCATCCAGGAACGTCCTGCGTAACGACGGCATTACTTCCTACGACGGCATGAGGCCCTACTGTAATGCCGGGCATAACAACAACGTGCGCACCGAGCCACGACCCATCACCCAAAATCACCGGGGCATGCTCGTACCCCTGATCGCGGATTGCAACTTCGCGGGACTTGAATGCGTGCATGCTGGTTTGGAGGTATACAAATCCGGAAATAAGTGCGTTATCGCCAACAGTAATCGAATCACCGCCGTTCAGGACTGAGTAGAGCCCGATGCGTGCCCTGCTACCTATCGAGATCTGCGAATGATTCGCCGCGAGGATGCGCACGCCACGATCAATTCTCACACTGCTTTGGATTGTCATGCGCGAGGCACCGTGGGCTCGCAACTCGACCCCACTTCTAAACTCGACATCATCTCCGATTTCGACGCGCGCGCCTGCATCAACCAGGATTCGAGGCAGGCCGTCCGCCCGGAATCTTTTTCCGATTCGAACATTGCGCCCCGCATAGAGCAGCTTTGCCAGGTAACCGATCATGACTGGACGAAGCGTGCGCAGGTACAACTGCGACGCGTTGTACAACAGTTGCACTCACTCACCCACTATATCATAGTCGAGCCGACCGAGAGCACCCATTGGCCTCGTCAGCGACTTGTGCGCGACCCAATCGAAGTCCCGGGAGTCAATCCCATGATTAGGACGAAGAACGACGAGGCTTTCAGCAGCGAGTACGTCGCCTGCCTGAAGGGCGCGTCCCGGATAAACGGCGCGACGAAACGAGGCGACATGGCCATTCTCCAATTCAGCATGGGTCGGCTCTTTCGCGCCGGACCCGCGCAATGTCACGATGCGCTGTAGATCTTCCTGAAGTTCGAGGACCTCAGCCGGTGTCAACGATACCTTGTGGTCTCTGAACTGCTTTCCGCTTCGGTCGTCTGTAAAGTGAAACTCTAATACTTCTGCCCCCATGGCTGCCGCAGCCCGCAACGCCAGGCCCCCCTCTGTATGGTCGGAATAGCCGACAGCGAGACCCGTTTTTGCACGAAGAGTGTCCATGACCCGTAGATTTGCTTCGGACTCCGGTATGGGATACATGGACGTGCACTGCAACAGGCAAAGCCCTTCAGGGTGGCGATACCGATCATTTGCCGCCTGAATCTGTGCTACCGTCTGCAACACCTCCTCAAGGGTAGCGAGGCCGGTCGATACAATCATGGGCTTGCCGCGCTTAGCGAATTCGCGGACAATCGGCCAGGCAGTTAGGTCTCCCGATCCGATCTTGTAGACGGTCAGCCACTCGTCGATCCACTCCAGCATCTCGAGATCCCAAACAGACGCCAGATAACCCACGCCAGCGGCCCGACACATCTGCGCCAACTCGATGTGCTGATCTCGCGTCAACTCAAACTTCTTGAAATGCGCGTTGCGATCGGGGCTCTCGTTGCCGTTGACGAGCATGTCGCCACGATAGAGCTGGAATTTCACGAAGTCGACACCAGTCGCGATCGCCTGCTCCGCGAGCTTCCGCGCGACGTCAAAATTGCCTTCGTGATTGCCACCGATTTCCGCAATCAGCACCGGACCGTGGCGGCCAAGCCAGGGGTCTGCAACCGGCTCCTCAAGTGCGAATCTCGCAATCTGTTGCAGACCGTAGTGTTCCGGTGCGCCTCGCATGCGGGCAACCATGCGCGTTGCACGTTCCAAATCTGCTTCGGTATCGATCGCGAGCTTCAATCCTCTGGCGGCTTCACATACCCGATTCTCATAGATAAAGCGTCGGCCGCATTCCGGATTATCGTAGAGCCAGGAGGTGACATGCTCGCGATGGTGCGGATCACTGACGTTTGCGATTGTCTCCCGGTAGAAACTGGTGCGCACGATTTCGACACTCATTCCGAACGGGAAAGTCCGGCCCGGCACGTTCGTCACGAAGTCGAATTCGTTCGTGGAGGCGATTGCCACCATCGCGCGCAGTGTGTCCGGGTCGAGGAACATGTTGTCCCCGTTAATACGAACGGCAAAGTCTAAGCCGTTCGCTTCGGCGCACGCGAGAAAACGCCCTGCGACGTCATCGAGTGGTCCCCGGAATACCTGAAGTCCTGACCAGCGGCAAAAACGCTCCAGTTCGTCATCGCGCGGCGTATCCGATGTGCAGACAACCAACGGCAATCCGTTCGCTCCGCGGCGGACTCGATCGACGATGTGCCCCAGCACAGACCGTCCACCAACCTGACGCAGCGCCTTCCCTGGAAGTCGCGACGATGAAAGGCGGCAGACGATCGCGATCCCGATATTCATACGCGTTCTCCGATGGGCCGCGCTGGCACACCGCCGACCACTGTATATGGAGCGACATCACTACGAACGACGGCACCGGCGGCAATCACCGCCCCATCGCCAACTCGCACACCATTGAGCACAACGGCATGAGCCCCGATCCACACGTCTGAACCGATCTCGATCCGACGTGCAACGTTTGTCTGGCGATTCATTGGAATGTGCCGTTCGATCCCGTGGTCGCTGTCTACGATGTAGACAAATGGCGCGATCATACAATCCTGCCCAATAGCGATTTCGGCGGATGCGTAGAGGAAGGTGTGAAAACCAATCGTTGTCCGCGCACCGATGCTGATTTTTGCATTCGCATTACAAGGGCATAGGTGTGCCCCCGTTTTGATTACCGCGTCCGGACCCACCATGATATTTCTGGGGTTGCGCAACAGGTGTACGCCGGGAAACAGAACCGTGCTCCGTTCGAGCCTTACACCCCGCCACCTTTGTAACCAGTATCTGAGCCGGCGAAGGAACGGGTGTGGCAGATTGCTTCGGAGCTGCTGGTTTGCTGCTGCGTCAGGACTCGACATTTAGCACACCAGCGAAGCTTCGGAAGTTTGAATTTGTGTGGCACAACTCTTCGTACTTTCCGATGCCATCTACGCGCCCCTTGTTCAAAAGGATGATCTGATCACAGCGTTCGACCGTGCTAAGGCGGTGAGCGATCATGATGATCGTCTTTTCGCCAGCAAGCTGATCGACGGCTTCCATGATCGATCGCTCGGTGGCAGTGTCGAGGGCGCTCGTCGCTTCATCGAACACAAGCACCTGCGGGTCGTGGTAAAGGGCGCGTGCAATACCGATCCGCTGCCGCTGCCCACCAGACAGGCGAACTCCACGCTCACCGACTTCCGTAGCATAGCCCTGGGGCAGTTCCGTCTCGATGAAATCAGCGATTCGGGCAATCCGGGCAGCCCGGCGCACGGCGGCGTGATCGATCTGCGACTCCGGAACGCCGAACGCGATATTCATTGTCACGGAAGCATCGGCCAGATAGATCTGTTGAGGCACATAACCGATAATGCGCTGCCAGCGGCCGGTGCCGACCGTATTGAGGTCATTCCCATCAATCAGTACGGCACCCTGACTGGGTGACAAGAGCCCCAGGATCAGATCAACCGCTGTGGTCTTCCCGGCTCCCGTTGATCCGACAAAGCCAACAGACGACCGAGCGGGAATCGAGATATTCACATCAATCAACGCAGGGCCTGCAGCACCCGGATACGTGAAACCCAGCCCTTGAAACTCGATCCCGCGTGTAAGCTCGAGCGGATGAGATTGTGCAGGGACCGCCTCGAGCGGATGAGGCTGTTCAGATGCCGCACTTTCAAACACCTGCCCAACAAGTTCGTTGTACAGCAACTCGACCGCCGGAGCACCGAAGCGGAGTGAGTTGAGGCTGGCAAATACCTGTTGAGCTGCCGGCAGGAGCTTATATCCTGCAAACGCGTAAAGGCCAAGCAAAGGGAGGACTTCACCGAGGCCGTTTCCCTTCGTCATCAGCGACAGCGCCAGAGCAAGCACTCCTCCGAAGCCCACCGCCTCGATTACATACCTGGGTACAACGGCGAGGGTAGTCTGGAGATGCTGGTAACGCGAGAATGCCGCAGCCGGACCGCGGAACCGCCCAATGTATGCTTCCTCTCGCCCCAGAACTTTCAGGTCCTTGATACCGCCAAATACTTCATCCGCAGCCTGGAAGCGCGCCCGGTTCGCGCTAATCCGGTCTGCGCCCATCCGCTTCAGCAATCCACGAATACCGACATACAAAACGGCATAAAGGCCGCCAATCACAAGGCCGGCAATCGAAGCCATTGCCGGATCGATCACGAGCAGCATGCAGATCAGCACGATCACGACGAACACATACGACAGAAGTTCCATAGCTGGCTTCAAGCCGTAGTTGACCGCCTGGCCGACTTCGGAGAGCAGGGTCTTTGAAAGATCCGCCGAGTTGCGGTTCAGGAAGAACGAGTATGGCTGCTTGACATACACCTGGAGCAATCGGGTGCTTAGCGTGTATTCGCGCATTCGCACGTATCGATTGACAGTGTACGTGTTCACAATTCGGAATGCGGCCGAGCCCACGATCATTCCGAAAGCGCCGAGCCCCAGCGCAAACAGGAACGTTTCTACAGACTCGAAGCTGCCCTGCCGATACAGCCAGGCCAGGTACTCATTGGTGTTTAGCACATCTGGGTTTCCAAGGACAGCCAGGAACGGCATAATGGACGCGACACCAATGGTTTCGAGCAGCGCAAGGGCGAGCATCATCAGAAGAACCAGGGCGCCACGTCGCCTTTCATGAGGCGTCAGAACGGCTATCAGTTTCCCGGCAACGCCAATCCCCTTCGAACCGACGAGACTACTCAAACAATTCACCGAGGAGGCAGGTTGGCAGCGGCATTCTTCAACTCCGAGGCGAACCGCTACGGATGCGGTGCGTCGTGCACCAGCCGAATCGAATCCGGCTCAACGCCTACATAACGGCGACTGCATTCAGCGCACTCGGCAGATCCACCGTCAAATTTCAGGCTTGCACCGCACCGGCATGCCCATCCGATCCGACGTGCAGGGACGCCAGCCATAAGGGCGTAATCAGGGACATCCCTGGTTATGACAGCACCCGCCGCGATGAACGCCCATTCACCAATGCTGACTCCGCAGACGATCGTCGCATTTGCACCAATGGATGCACCATACCGCACCCGGGTAACCGCATAGTATGCGCTCGTGTTACGCGGGAACGCAGAGCGTGGGGTACGTACATTCGTGAACACCATTGATGGCCCGCAAAACACATAGTCTTCCAGGATCACTCCTTCATACAGTGACACATTATTCTGGATTTTCACCCCGTTCCCAACTACAACGTTATTCGCAACAAAAACGTTCTGTCCGAGTGAACAGTTCTCACCTATCACCGCTGTTGCAGATACGTGGGAGAAGTGCCAAATCCTGGTCCCGCTCCCAATCCTTGCGCCATCATCAACGACTGCGCTGTCGTGTACCTGTACGCTCATACCGCCTCTCAACAGGATGCGTGCTGATCAGTAATCAAGCGGGAGGGAAACCACGCGGCCATCGCGTGCGGAGAGATAAATTCCGATCAGTAATTCGAGGGACCGGAGCCCTTCCCTTCCATCGGTTTCAGCTTCTGCGTTCCCGCGGAGTGTCTCGATGATATTTTCATAGTAAGATGGGTGGCCAAATCCGTAGACAGAGGTCGTCTCGTAACTGGCGTGCTGAACCATCTCATCTTCCGGGCATTCGTCCGCGAAATCCCAGTGCTGGATTTCGTTTACCGCCACGCCCCCGACTCTGACAGTGCCGTTCTCGCCGAGAATCGTGAGTGAGCCCTCGAAGTTACTTTTGTGGGTCAGCATCGTCACGTTGACGGAACCGAGAGCACCGGAGCGCCAGCGGATATTTGCAACCCCGGTATCTTCCACCTGAATGTTGCGGGCCAGCGTCGCCGTAAACGCGTGAACGCTCTCAACCGGGCCGATCATCCAGTCCAGCAAGTCGACGTAATGACTCGCCTGGTTCATGAAGGCGCCGCCGTCGAACTCCCAGGTTCCTCGCCACTTCGCGCTTTCGTAATAAGACTGAGGCCGGCTCCAGAATACGTTCAAATTGACCATGTAAATGCGACCAAACCGACGGCGGTCGATCGCGCGCTTCACGAGCTGCAAGGTAGCATTACGCCGGTTCTGTTTGACGACGAACAGCTTCACACCGGCCTCGTCGCACGCACGTACCAATCGCTTTCCGTCATTCCAGCGTGTGGCCATGGGTTTTTCCGTGATCACATGCCGGCCAGATTGCGCGACGGCGATGCCCTGTTCGGCATGCAAACCGGACGGAGTCGCAAGAATCACGACATCAGCATCAGACTCTCTGAGCAGGTTAGGAAGCGAGTCGTATCCGCGCACTCCAGTGCACCGCTCTACATTAGCAAGAGCCAGTCGGTCTGTATCGCAGACTGCGGTCAGTTCGGCATTTGCCTCGTGCGCCTGAATCGCCTCGATGTGTTTCCCTGAAATCCGACCGCAGCCCACCAGCGCAAAACGAATTTTGCGGTCGGTGATCACGCCCTTCTGTTGCATTAACATGTCAATACCGTCACCCGGTTTCGCGTCCGTGCGCTAACCAACACGCTTTTCGACCAAAACTGTCTTTACAGAATCCACGACGTAGGAAAGCTGAGTTTCTGTGAGCTCCGGGTAGATCGGCAAAGCAAGCGTCTCTCGCGCCGCAGCTTCAGCGGCGGGGAATTCGCCGGTCTCGTAACCGATTTCGGAGAAACACTCCTGCAAGTGGAGTGGGACAGGGTAGTAAACCTCGGTAGTGACGCCTCGCTTCTTCAGCCCCGTCTGAAGTTCGTCGCGCCGAGCAGTTCGAATGACAAATTGATTGTAAATGTGACCTGGTTCGTCTGCGGGAAGACGGATCGCGTTCTCGAGACCCGCGGTTGCAAACATGGTCCGGTAGCGCTCGGCGTTCCGACGCCGACCCAAGGTCCAACCGCTCAGGAGCGGAAGCTTCACTCGCAGGAGCGCCGCCTGCACGCTATCCATTCTGAAGTTTCCTCCAACAACCCGGTGATAGTACTTGGGCTTGCTACCATGGACACGAAGGATTCGAAGCCGTTCGGCAAGCGCCGGATCATCGGTCGTTACCAGACCGGCATCGCCGAATGCGCCAAGATTCTTGCTTGGAAAGAAGGAGAAACAGGCCATACTGCCGATTGAACCTGCGCGACGACGCTGCAGATCGAAAGCCCCTATCGCCTGGGCTGCGTCTTCAATCAGCGGTATTCCGGTCTGCTGACTGATTTCCAGCAACTCGTCCATCGGTGCGACACGGCCGAAGAGGTGGACTGGAAGGATTGCCCTGGTGCGTTTCGTGAGCGCCGCCTGAACGAGATCAGATCGAATGTTGCAGGAATCCGAATCGACATCGACAAAAACGGGTCGAGCGCCCAGTCGAGCGATCACGCCGGCGGTAGCGAAGAAGGAGTAGGGAGTGGTGATCACTTCATCGCCGTGTCCGACACCGACTGCCATCAATGCCGCGAGGAGCGCATCCGTTCCGGACGAGACTCCAATCGCATGGCCTACGCCGAGGAATGCCGCAACTTCTTCTTCGAATGACATGACCTCGGGTCCCATGATGAACTGCTGAGTATCGAGCACTCGTGAGAATGCCGCGATCAGCTCCGCGCGGATGGGGTCATGCTGGGCGTGCAAATCGAGCAATGGCACAGTCTGCCCTACATGACCGACCGTATGTGTGACGGACAGACTGGTGGGAGCCGTTGACACATGTTCTCCTGAGCTGAAGGCTTTGCTGGTCAATTGGTTTACCTGTCGCTAGCCGCGCCTGGACAGCATATCCGCTCGCGTCACGTACCAGCGAACAGCCTCGTCAAGCCCGTCAAGAAGGGAATGTGTCGGCTCATAGCCGAGTATCTTATGTGCCTTGGTAATATCTGCCTGCGAGTGACGGACATCACCACTGCGAAACGGAGCATGTACGGGTGGCGCTATCTGAAGATCCGGGATCCTGGAGTGCAGTGCAGTTCGCATGGCTTCGAACAACTCTTTGAGAGTAGTTCGGCCACCATAAGCCACGTTGAACACATCTGCGTATCCCGGCTGCATGTCCGTGGTAGCTGCCAGAATATTTGCCTGAACGACATTCTCAACGTAGCAGAAATCACGACTACTTTCCCCATCACCATTAATCTCGCATGGTATGCCGGCAAGCATTCTGCCGATCCATCGCGGAATCACGGCCGCATATGCGCCATCGGGGTCCTGTCTACGGCCGAACACATTGAAATACCGCAACCCAATGGTGCTCACACCGTAAACGCGCGAGAATACATCGGCGTACAACTCGTTTACGTATTTCGTGACCGCGTATGGGGAAAGCGGTCTCCCAATCCGGTCTTCATGCTTCGGGAGCGCCGGGTGGTCACCATAGGTGGAACTGGAGGCAGCATAAATGAAGCGTTGCACCCCAGCATCGCGTGCCGCGACCAGCATGTTGAGAAAACCATCAACATTGGCCTGATTGGTAAGTACAGGATCATGTATTGACCGGGGAACGGATCCCAATGCCGCCTGATGAAGGACATAATCCACAGCGCTGCACGCGGATCTGCATGTTTCCGAATTGCGTATGTCCCCCTCTATGAAATGGAAACGCGCTGCCTGATCAGGCTGCACCCGGGCGAGAACGTCCTCGATATTGCTCCTGAATCCAGTGGCAAAATTATCGAGTGCGATTACCTTCTGATCGAGGCTCAGGAGTGCCTCTGTTAGACTTGAGCCGATGAAACCCGCCGCTCCCGTAACAAGCCAAACACGAGGCTCGCCCCGAAGTGCGTCGCGAGCATTTTTGTATGCCGTCATCCTGGTGCTGCTTTCAAGACTGAGTGGTCAAACCGCTGCAGTGCTCCTGGAGCGGGCTGAGCGATCAGAGGTGAGAGCATTTACGCGGTTGATCTGGGGAAATAGTTCGAGGAAATCAGCAACCACATTCACATGTTCACTAGTTTGTAAGGTCTTCTCCCAACTCGCGATCAGGGAATTGATCGTCCCTAGCCGTTCGGCCGTGGTTTTCAGGAGGCGCACCTTGGTCAAGGGAGTATCAACTGCGGCCTCTTCAGGAGCAGACAGTTCCTCGTGCAACTTCTCCCCGGGCCGCAGTCCCGTATAAACGATTCGGTGCTCATCAACACCCGAAAGGCGCAGCAGGTTCGCCGCCAAATCTGCGATCCGGACCGGATCTCCCATATCCAGCATGGCGATATGCCCGCGAAGTTCCGGCAGGAGTGACGCCTGCAGAATCAACTGAACAGCCTCCGGAATCGTCATGAAATAACGCGTCGTATCCGGATCTGTTACCGTAAGGGGCTTACCTTCCTTGATCTGTCGCTTGAAGATAGGGATGACACTGCCGTTGCTTCCAAGCACGTTTCCGAATCGGACCGCACCAAAGGACGTATTCGGGTATCGGCCCTGCAACTCGAGCACCACGAGCTCAGCCAGGCGTTTGGTCGCACCCATTACGTTGGCGGGGCGGACGGCTTTGTCCGTACTCACCAAAATGAATTTCCGCGATTGGAAACGACCAGCCGCCTCGGCGACTCTACGGGTACCGATCACGTTGTTTTGGACCGCTTCACGAGCGTTGATTTCCATCATCGGAACGTGTTTGTACGCCGCGGCATGAAAAACACGACCAGGCTGGAAGCGCGTGAACGCATCGTCAATTGCTCCCGTATCAACGATATCCGCCACGACGGGGATCAGGTTCAAATCAGGATGTTTTTCGCGCAATTCCAGTTCCAGATAAAAAAGCTCGGTCTCGGCCTGGTCGAGCAGCACAAGCGTCCGAGGCCGGTGCAGCGCGACCTGTCGGGATAGTTCAGACCCAATGGAGCCCGCGGCCCCGGTGATAAGAACCGATTCGCCCTTGAGGTCCTCAGCAAGCTCCGGAAGCTCGAGCTGAATGGGTTCTCGGCCCAGCAGGTCCTCAATTCGTACATCGCGGATCTGGTCCATCCGAACCGTGCCAGCCAGAACTTCCTTGATTCCTGGAAGTACTTTGAATGCCAGACCAGTGCCCTCGCATCGCTGAACGATAGTTCGCAGCGTTGCGGGATCGGCCGACGGCACGGCAATGATGAGTTCTTCCGCGTTCAGATTTTGAGCGATATCCACCAGGTTCGAGGTAGGCCCAACGACAGTCAATCCATGGATGCTTGCACCCCACATCGCAGGGTTGTCGTCGACAAACCCGACCGGCCGGTAACCTGTTGGAAAGCGTACCATTTCGCGGACCAGCATGTTTCCCGCTTCACCGGCGCCAATCACCACGGCGCGACGGCTGGGTGCATTGCTTGCGCGACGTGCAAAGTGCTCCACGAGGGCACGATATAGCACCCATACGCCCGCCGTGCTGAAGCAGGTAAGCAACGGCTCCAAGGCGAGTATTGAGAGCGGGACGCGGTACATTGACGGGGCCGCAATTTCGATAAGAAAGAAAAAGACAATGCTTCCGCTTATCGTGCCAAGACCGAGGCGCAGGACGTCACCTGTACTGGTGTAGCGCCAGCGTTCACGCGTAAGCCCCAGCGTACGAAAGACGGCGAGTCGAATCAGGACGAGTGGCGCAATTGTAATTGCGAGCAAAGCAACGAAATCTGGCGGAATCGAGAATTCGAAGCGCAGCAGGAATGCACTGGCATAGGAAAACGCCACGATAGCGGCGTAGATAAACATGGCGAACCGACGCCGGTGTCGTACCAGCACGGCAAACCAGGATGCTGCTACAGATTGTTGTGATGCGACAGCCGACTTTCCGCCCATTCTTCGATTGCCCATGAATTCGGTGAGGTGCTCCCTGTGCCCGTCAATTACAGAGCGCAGACGAGGGTTGGTTATTCGTCTTCAACTTCTGCAGGCCAAGCGGTCCCGTTAAGACGGGAATTCTGGATTGATTGCACTGGAGCTGAATTCCTTCCCGGGTCAGCCCGTGATCCAACGAAATGAGGCGTTCTGAGCGAGCCGCATGTGGTCGCCGAACGCCTCTTCGCAGGGAGGCGTAATGTATTGCGCCACGGGCCGAATGGCAATTGCCCGGAACACGCTAAAACGTGTACCGAAACGCACTTGCGACTGGGGATGTGGAGCACTCGGGATTACGCCGGTTGCGGCTCATTTTCCGCCAGATAGGACGCGTAGTAGTTGTAGCCGGCGTACTTCGCCACGGCGCCATCGGCGTCGTTGAGGACGACGCCGACCAGATGGGCGCCAATGGTACGGAGCTGCCCGATGGCCTGCTGGACCGAGGTTCGATCGGTTCTGCCGGCGCGCACCACAACTACAACAGCGTCGCCGCGTGCTCCCAGAACGGCGCTTTCGGTGGTCGCGAGCAGCGGCGAGGTGTCGAAGATGACCAGGTCGAACGCGTCCTCGAGTTTCTTGACCGCGTTACGCATGCGGGCGCTGCCGACGAGTTCGGCCGGGTTCGGTGGCAGAACGCCGGAGGTCAGCAGGCAGAGTCCGGGCACAATCGTCGGCTGGATGACCTCGTTGAGGGTGCAGCGCTCGAGGACCAGGTCCGTGAGCCCGGGGGTCTTCGGCATCTGGAAAATGTGGTGCTGCGTGGGGCGCCTGAGGTCGGCGTCGACCAGGAGCACGGAGACGCCCTGCTGGGCGTAGCTGATGGCGAGGTTTGCGGCGGTGGTGCTTTTGCCTTCGGCGGCCAGCGAGCTGGTGACGACCAGGTTGCGAATGGTGCTGGTCGACTGCGAAAAGATCAGGTTGGTGCGCAGCGCGCGATAGGATTCCGCGGCCGCGGACTGCGGAGCACGCAGGGTGACCAGA
>Ga0182743_1000211_pt1 | contig 88442 bp, 79 predicted proteins | sample eDN3rd30CKraftOP_FD_128522 | JGI IMG/M metagenome (GOLD analysis project Ga0182743, IMG submission 128522) | Enriched Organic Plus compost microbial communities from Emeryville, California, USA - eDNA 3rd pass 30_C Kraft OP (version 2) (version 2) ...
TCTACCCAAGTCACCAAAGCACCCAGTCACCACACCTCTCAGCGCAGCAACCCCAAGGACGCCACCAGCGTATCCCTTCCTCTACTCTACTCTCTCCACCCAGATGCAGTTTTCAAAAGAACGCCGCCTTCCGGCGGGCCGTCGAACCGTTACCGGCCGGCGACAGGGCGCGGTTTCTAGTCGCGGGGTGCGGGGCTGTCAAACGCCATGCACGGATAATCCACGTTCGAATTAAAATATCCTGAAGCCCGCAGAATTCCTGGATCATTTCGGTCCAGATGCCCTGCCAAAGGCGTGAAAGACCGCCCCCGGCCTCCTTCGATGACGAAATGCATGCCCGACATGATCCGCGTGCTTGACTCGACGCGACGCCGCACGTCCCTCTGGGACGATGTTGCGCCCTCTTCTTGTCCTGCTGCTCGCTCTTCTGACCATCACCACGTCCCGCGCCGAGGAAAGCGTCATCGTCGTCAAACGCGGCGACACGCTGGCCGAACTGCTGGCCACGGCGGACATCCCGCCGGGGCAGATCGCCGCGGCGACCGCGGCGCTCGCGCCGCTCCTGTCGCCACGCGACCTGCGCCCCGGGCAGGAGATCACGCTGTCCGTCGAGGAGACGGACGACGAGACCCGCCTGCAGGCCCTCGAAATCGAGCTTGATCCCCTGACCACGCTGAGCGTGGGCCGCACCGAGGCCGGCGATTTCGCCGCCGAGCGCCATGTGCGCCCCACCCTGCGCCATCTGGTGCGCGAGGATGGCCTGATCCGCAGCTCGCTCTACGAGCAGCTCGCCGAAGCCGACGTGCCGCCGGCTCAGATTGTCGGCCTCATCCGCGCGCTCGGCCAGTTCCTCGACCTGCAGCGCGACGTGCAGCCGGGGGATCGCTTCGCGGTGATGTGGGAGCGGTTCCGCGGCGAGGACGGCGCGATGCTGCGCCAGGGCGCGGCCGTCTATGCGGAATTCGTCTTCTCCGGCCGGCACATCGAGATGTGGCGCCATACCCGCACCGACGGCACGACGGAGTGGCTGGACGGCGATGGCCGCCCCCTGCGCCGCGCCCTGCTGCGCACCCCGCTCGACGGCGCCCGGGTCACCTCCGGCTTCGGCATGCGGCGGCACCCGATCCTGGGCTACTCGCGCGCGCATCGGGGCGTCGATTTCGGCGCGCCCGCCGGCACGCCGATCTACGCGGCGGCGGACGGGCAGGTGCGCTCGGCCGGCTGGCGCAACGGTTACGGCCGCACGGTGGACATCGCCCACAGCGGCAACATCCTCACCCGCTACGCCCACATGTCGCGCATCGCCAACGGCATCCGCCCAGGCACGCGGGTGCGGCAGGGACAGGTCATCGGCCGCGTCGGCGCGACCGGCATGGCCACCGGCCCGCATCTTCATTTCGAGGTGCATGTCGCCGGCGTCGCCGTGGACCCGGCCCGCCGGCGCGAGATGCCGCCCGCCCCGCTCCCCGCGACCGAACTCGCGGCCTTCAAGCGGAGCAAGGCGCGTCTCAGCAGCGTCTTCGCCTCATTGGCGGGAAGCGGCGAAGTCGCGGCGGCGGACGCGCTTCCTTCGCGCTGAGCCGCGCGGCACGGCACCTCACCCAGCGACCGAATCGGCCGGTGCGCCAGCGCCGGCCGATTCGAACAACAGGGCGCCGCGCAGCCAGTCCAGCCTCGTCTCGCGGCCGCCCGCGATCACGGCCTCCGGCACGCCATCGCCGGCCTTTGCCCGCGCCGCCAGGGCCGCCCTGACGTCACGCCGCACCGCAGCCCAGGCAGAGGCCGCCGCGTCCGGAGCGGGTGCGGCCAGCGCAGCGGCAAGGGTCCATGCCTCGTGCAGCCCGCGATTCAGGGCTTCACCGCTCCCGTCGCATTCCGCGTGCGCCGCACTCCCCGCAAGCAGCACGCGTCCGGCACGGTAATGCCGCGCCGAAAGCCGGGGCAGGCAGCGGATCGCATCATCCGCGATGGGGAAGGTCCCGGACGCCCACGGCAGGAAGTGCCGCAGCATCGTGGCGCTGTCCGGCAGCGCTCCTCCCGCCGCCGCCTCCCGCTTCAAGGCAATGGCCGCCTGCCATCCCCGTCCCGGCAGGCGCAGCAGGGTGCACAGGCCGGCAGCAGTCCGGATATCGTTCCAGTCGTGGAGCGCCGGGTTCAGCGCCTTCAGGTCAGCCATGGTCCGCGCGTGCAGCACGTGCTGCACACCGCCCATATCAGCCGCGATCCCGGCCGCGTCGCGGATCCGGCTGCGCGCGCCGTCGCAGCCGACCAGCCATCCGCCATGCATCTGCTGCCCGTCGGCCAACGCCACCACCACGCCACCCGCATGTTGCGCCACGCCCACGACTTCGGCACCGAAGACGATCTCGCACCCCGGCATGCCCCGCAGCACCGTCGCCAGCGCGGACGTCACCCGGGCCTGATCCACATGCCAGCAGAACGGAAACGGCGTCGCGCCATCCAGCAGCGCCATCGGCAGAGTGGCGCGCACATGGCCATCCGGGCGGAGCCATGCACGGGCGGCGATCCGTGCGCCCTGCGGCAGCAACGGCCCGAGCACACCAAGCCGGCCGAGGATCGCCAGCGCGGGCGGATACCAGAGCGCCGTGCCCGCCGCCGCGGACAGGCCCGGCCGCTTCTCCAGCACGCTTACCTTGCTCCCGCGCCGCGCCAGCGCCAGCCCGAGCGCCAGCCCCACCGGCCCGGCGCCCGCGATCAGGACGCGCGCCGCCATCCCGCCCCCCGAGGCGCATGCGCCGCAGCCGAAGCCCGCCGTCGCGCCAGCGGCGATAAGGGGTTGACCCGGCTCAAGGATAAGCGCCGCACTTCACTGTTCCCTGCCTCCCCCAAGGTCGGAGATCGCCGTGCTGCTGTCATCCCCTCCCGAGCCTCGCTCCAACCGCAAGCTCGCGATGCTCGGCATCGCGCTGCTGGCCTACATCGCCATCCTGCTGCTGCCCACGCCCGCAGGGCTGACCGCATCGGGACAGGTCGCGCTGGGCCTGCTCGTTCTCGTCATCATCCTGTGGATCAGCGAATGCGTCTCCCCGGCCGCCAGCGCCATCGTGCTGACCGGCGCGGCCGTGCTCGGCCTGATGGGCAAGCCGCTGACCGCGGGGGCCGCGCCGATGTCGTCGGCCGGCGCACTCGGCGTGATGCTGACCGGCTTCTCCTCCTCCGCCGTGCTGCTGGTCGCGGGCGCGCTGTTCCTGGCCGTGGCGCTGAAGATCACGGGGCTCGACCGCCGCGTGGCGCTGATGGTGATGAGCAGGGTGGGCATCTCACCCGCGCGGCTCGTGTTCGGCGCCATGGTCGTCGGCTTCATCCTGGCGCTGTTCATTCCATCGGCCACCGCGCGCGTCGGCGCGGTGATCCCGATCATGGCCGGCATCGTCGCGGCCCTCGGCCTCGCGGTCACCAGCAAGCTCGGCGCGACGCTGATGATCGTGACCGCGCAGGCCTGTTCGATCTTCAACATGTGGATCAAGACCGGTGCGGCGCAGAACCTGATCAGCCTCGACTTCATGCAGAACGCCTTCCATCGCTCCATCCCCTGGGGCACCTGGTTCATCGCCGCCACGCCGCTGACCCTGGGGATGAGCGTGGTGCTGTTCTTCCTGGCGGTGTGGCTGCTGAAGCCCGAAGTGCCGGCGGCGACCGAAGCGGCGGCGCGACTTGAAGCGCAGCTCAAGGAACTTGGCCCCGTCACGCCGGCCGAACGGCGGCTGATGCTCGTGGCCGGCCTGCTGCTGGTGCTGTGGTCCACGGAGGGTGTCCTGCACCCGCTGGACACCACCACGACCACGCAGATCGGCATCGCGCTGCTGCTGATGCCGCGCATCGGCGTGATGGACTGGGCCCAGGCCGAGAAGCTGGTGCCGTGGGGAACGGTCGTGCTGTTCGCGGCCGGCATCTCGCTCGGCATCCTGCTGTCGCGCACCGGGGCTGCCGCCTGGCTCGCGGGTGTGACGCTCGGCCGGCTCGGGATGGAAACGCTGCCGGTCTTCGCGGTGGTGGCGGCGCTGTCCGCCTTCAGCATCATCCTGCATCTGGGCTTCGCGTCGGCAACGGGCCTGGCCAGCACGCTGATCCCGATCATGCTGGCCTTCACCCAGACCCTGCCCGTGGGGCCGGAGACCGCGTTCGGCATCGTGCTGATCCAGGCCTTCGTCGTCTCCTTCGGCTTCATCCTGCCGACCAACGCACCGCAGAACATGCTGTGCTACGCGACCGGCGCCTTCACCGTCACCGATTTCGCCAAGATCGGCGTGCTGCTCACGCTCGCCGGCTGGGCGCTGATCGTGCTGCTGTCGGCAACGGTCTGGCCGGCGATGGGCGTGCTCTGATGGCCGCGCGCGTCGGCATCATCGGCGCGGGGCTGGTCGGGGCCGCGGCGGGCTACCTGCTCGCCGGCGAGCCGGGCGTCAGCGAGATTGTGCTGGTCGATCTTGATGAGGCACGGGCGCGCAGCGAGGCGGCGGATATCGCCCACGCCGCCGCCTTCGCCAGTCCGGCCCATGTCACTGCGGGCGGCTATGCGGATCTGGCCGGGGCGCAGGTGGTGGTGGTCACCGCCGGCACCAGTCTCAAACCGGGGCAGACGCGGCTCGATCTGCTGGCCGCCAACGTCCATGTCGTGGCCAACGTGCTCGACCAGGTGCTGAAAGCCGCGCCCGATGCGGTGCTGCTGTTCGCGACCAACCCGGTGGACGTGATGCCGGCCATCGCCGTGCGCCGCTTCGGGGTGCCGCGCGGGCGCGCCATCGGCACGGGCTGCGCGCTTGATTCCGCACGCTTCCGCCACCGCCTGGCCCAGCATCTCGGCATCGCCGCCGCCTCGGTGCATGCCTATGTGCTGGGAGAGCACGGCGATTCCGAGGTGCTGCACTGGAGCGGCGCGCATGTCGCCGGGATTCCGCTGGCGCAGTTCGCGGAACGGATCGGCCATCCCCTGCCCGAGACGCTGCGGGCGCAGATCGCGGATGAGGTCCGCACGTCCGCCTACCGCATCAAGGAAGGCAAGGGCGTGTCCAATTTCGGCATCGGCGGGTGCATCTCCCGTCTGGTCCGCGCCATCGTCAATGACGAGCACGCGCTGTTCACCGTCTCCACCTTCATGGATGACCTGCTGGGCGTTCCCGACACATGCGTGTCGCTGCCGCATGTGCTCGATGCCCATGGCGCATCGCGGCCCCTGCTGCCGCCGCTCGACGATGCGGAACGCACCGCGCTGATCCGCAGCGCCGGCCTGCTGCGCGAGGCGATCGGCCACGGGCTCGACACGCTGCGCTGATCCTTCTACCCGCCGCAAGCCCGCGATGCGCGTGCCGGCCCAGGTCCGGACCGGGGGCTTGCCCGCCCGGCGCATCGGGCTTCAACTGCCATCCGTCATTTCCGAACGAGAGCGACACGCATGCGCGATTTCCAGCTTCCCGGACGCAGCCCGGTCTATGCCACCAACGGCATGGCGGCGACATCGATGCCCGCCGCCACACTGACCGCGCTGGATATCCTCCGGGCAGGCGGGAACGCGCTGGATGCCGCCGTCGCGGCCTGCGCCGTGCTGAGCGTGATCGAACCGCAATCCACCGGCATCGGCGGCGATTGCTTCTGCCTCTATGCGCCCAAGGGCGCGGCGCGGCCCATCGCGATCAACGGATCGGGCCGGGCCGCCGCCTATGCCTCGATGGACTGGTTCGAGAAGAACGGCATCTCCGCGCTGGAGGCGACCTCCCCCCACACCGTCACCATCCCGGGCGCCGTCGGCGCATGGGAAAAGCTGCTTGCGGCACACGGCAGCAAGGGGCTGGACGAACTGCTCCAGCCCGCGATCCGCTTCGCCGAGGAAGGCTTCCCCGTCCAGCCAAAGGTCAGCAGCGACTGGGCCGCTTCCGTCGAGAAGCTGACGCGCGGCGGCTCCACCCCGTTCCTGCCCAACGGTGCGGCGCCCAAGGTGGGCGACATCTTCCGCAACCCCGCGCTGGGCGCGACCATGCGCGCCATCGCCAAGGGCGGCGCCAAGGCCTTCTACGAAGGCGAGATCGCCCGCGACATGGTGGCCACGCTGAACGCACGCGGCGCACCGCACACCGAGGAGGATTTCGCCCGCGGCCGCGAGGCGGCGGTGTTCGTCGATCCGATCAGCATCGGCTGGCGCGGGCATGAGGTGTTCCAGTGCCCGCCGAACGGATCGGGCATCGTGGCGCTGATGCTGCTTGGCATCCTCGGCGGGTTTGAGACGCCCGCGGACGGCCCCGGCTCCCTGACCCGCTGGCAGCGGCATATCGAGGCGGCGCGCCTGTGCTACCGCGACCGCAACGCCTTCGTCGCCGATCCCTGGCAGAGCGAGGTGCCGGTCGCCAAGCTGACCTCGCCCGAATACCTCGCCGGCCTGCGGTCGCTGATCAAGGACGACCGGATGCTCACCGACCTGCCCCGCGCGGGCGAGGCGGTGCTGCCCGCGCACCGGGACACGGTCTATCTTTGCGTGGTCGATCGCGATGGCAATGCGTGCAGCTTCATCAATTCGCTGTTCGCGGGCTTCGGGTCCGGCATCCTGGCGCACAAGGCCGGCGTGATGCTGCAGAATCGCGGCTTCGGCTTCCGGCTGGAACGCGGCCACCCGAACTGCATCGCCCCGGACAAGCGGCCGATGCACACGATCATCCCCGGCATGGTGATGAAGGACGGCCGCTGCGTCATGCCCTACGGCGTGATGGGCGGGCATTTCCAGCCGATGGGCCACACGCTGTTCCTGACCAACCACTTCGAGTTCGGCATGGATATCCAGGAGGCCATCGACTTCCCCCGCCTGCTGCCCTTCGGCGGCAAGGTGGAGGTGGAGCGCGGCATCCCGGCCGACATCGTCGCCGGCCTGACCCGGATGGGGCATGAGTGCATCGAGGCCGCGCGCCCGCATGGCGGCGGGCAGGCGATCTTCATCGACCATGACCGCGGCGTGCTGGTCGGCGGCTCCGAGCCGCGCAAGGACGGCTGCGCGCTCGGCTACTGATACCGTCGCCGCAATCGCGGCCCTCTGAGCCACGTCCCCTCTCCCGCGTGACGGGAGAGGGACAGGGGGAGGGTGGTTGGACTTGTGCGGGACGGGGCCGCTTTCCTGACGGAACCGCCCTCACCCCACCCCTCTCCCGCCAGCGGGAGAGGGAGAAGTACCGCCCCTTCCTACCGCTTCTTCGTCTTGGCCGTCCGCGCCGGGGCCGTCCGCTTGGCGGCGACACGCTTGGCGGCGGGCTGCGCCTTGCCGGCGCCGGCCGCGGCCCGCAGGTCGGAGATCGTCGCGCGCGAGGTGATCTGCTCGGGATCGGTACGCACCTCGATCAGCGCCGGCTTGCCGCTTTCCACCGCGCGGCGGAAGGCGGGGGCGAACTCGTCGGTCCTGGTGACCACCTCGCCATGTCCGCCATAGGCGTCGATGAACTTGGCGAAGTCCGGGTTGGTGAGCGCGGTACCCGACACGCGATGCGGGTAGGCCCGCTCCTGATACATGCGGATCGTGCCGTACATCTGGTTGTTGAAGACCAGGAAGATCGGCGCGACGCCGTGATGGAAGGCGGTGGCCGCTTCCTGCCCCGTCATCAGGAACCCGCCATCGCCCACGAAGGCGACCACCTGCCGGTCCGGGAAGGCGATCTTGGCGCCGATCGCGGCGGGGGCGCCGTAGCCCATGGCGCCGTTGGTCGGGCCGATGAAGCGCTGGCCGTCCTTGAAGTTGATGAAGCGGGCGGGCCAGGTCGCGAAGTTACCCGCATCGCAGGTCAGGATCGCATCGTCCTCAAGCAACCCCTCCAGCTCGCGCATCACCCGGCCGAGATTGACCTGACCGGCATAGTTCGGCACCTCGCGCCCCGCCTCGCGCACCGCGCGCAGCTCCTGCGTCCAGCCCTTCCACACCGGGGCGGCAACCGGCTTCAGCGCGGCGGCGGCATGGGCGAAGGCGTTCAGGTCGGCGGTGATGCCGAGCGCGGGGCGGAAGACGCGGCCGATCTCCGCGGTCTCGGGATGGACATGAACGATGGGCACGGCGCCCGCCAGGTCGAGCAGCGTGTAGCCCTGCGTCACCGCCTCACCCAGCCGCGTGCCGATGGCGAGGATCAGGTCCGCCTCCCGCGCCTTGGCCACCAGCGCGGGGTCGGAGCCCACGCCCAGGTCGCCGACGAAGGTCTCATGCGTGCCGTCATACAGCGCCTGCCGGCGGAAGCCGGCGGCGACGGGCAGATTGTTGGCGCGCAGGAACTTCGCCACCGCGGCACGGCCAGGCTCCGTCCAGCACGCTCCGCCCAGGATCGCGAGCGGCTTGGTCGCCTTCTCCAGCAGCGCCATCATCCGCTTCAGCGCGTCGGGATCCGGGAAAGCCGGGCTGACCGGGGCGGGGCCGATATCGGGGACCTCGACCTCCTGCTTCTGCATGTCCTCGGGGATCGAGATCACGACCGGGCCGGGGCGGCCGGAAGTGGCCACATCGAAGGCGTGCGCGATCAGTTCCGGGATGCGGCGCGCATCGTCGATCTGTGTCACCCATTTGGCGATGGGGCTGAAGAAACGCCGGTAATCAACCTCCTGGAAGGTCTCGCGGTCGGTCTCGTCGGTCGGGATCTGGCCGACAAGCAGGATCATCGGCGTGCTGTCCTGCTGGGCGATGTGCACGCTGATCGCCGCGTGACAGGCACCGGGACCGCGCGTGACGATGGCCACGCCCGGCTTGCCGGTCAGCTTGCCGTAGGCCTCCGCCATGTTGCCCGCGCCTGCCTCGAACCGGCAGGTGACCAGCTTCACCTTGTCGCGGACGTCATACAGCCCGTCGAGCAGGTCGAGATAGCTTTCGCCCGGCACGGCGAAGACATGGGTCGCCCCTTGCGCCGCCAATGCGTCGGCAAGAATGCGCCCCCCAGGGCGCAACCTGGTCTTGGCGGTGCGGGTGGCGGCAACGGTCATCATGCTCTCTCCGGGCAAAGCGGCCGGAGATTAGGCGGCGTCTCGCGTTCCGTCACTCCGCCGGATGCGCATGCGGGGGTACCACCGGCGTCGCCTCCAATTCCGCCAGCTTCCGTGCGATCGTATTGATCGGCTGGGTCAGGGGTGCCAGCAGCAGGTACAGCGCCGGGATGGCGAACAGCGTCATGACGGTGGAGAAGCCGATACCGCCGATGATGACCACGCCCAGCGCCTCCCGCGCCTCCGCCCCCGCGCCATGGCCCATGGCCAGCGGCACGGCCCCCAGGATGGTGGCGATCGAGGTCATCAGGATCGGCCGCAGCCGCACCACCGACGCCTCCAGCACCGCATCCGCGACCGACATGCCGCGGTCGCGCAACTGGTTGGCGAACTCCACCACCAGGATGCCGTTCTTCGCCATCAGCCCGATCAGCAGGATCATGCCGATCTGGCTGTAGACGTTGAGCGAGATGCCCTGGACCTTCAGGGCCAGCAATCCGCCCGTCAGCGCCAGCGGCGTGGACAGCAGGATGATGAGCGGATGGATGAAGCTCTCGAACTGCGCCGCCAGCACCAGGAACACCACCAGCAGCGCCATGGCGAAGGTGACGTAGAGCGCGTTGGAGCTTTCGCGGAACTCCAGGCTCTGGCCGCGATAGGTGGTCCGGGCCGCGCCGGGCAGGGCCTCCTTGGCCACCGCGTCCATGTAGTCCAGCGCCTCGCCGAGCGGGTAGCCGTCGGCGAGGGAGGCGGTGAGCGTGACGGCGCGGACCCGGTCCTCGCGGTACAGGGTCTGCGGCCGCGCCACTTCCTGCGTGGTGATCAGGTTGGACAGCGGCACCAGCGCGACATCGCTGCTGGTCGGCCCGCCCGTGCCCGCGCCGGTCTGCGAGACGCGCACGAAGATGTTGGACAGATCGTTGGGGGTGACCCGGTCTTCCCGTTTCGCCTGGAGGATGACCTTGTATTCCTCGCCCCGCTCCACATAGGAACCGACTTCCAGCGAGCCGAGCATGATCTCCAGCGTGTGACCGACCGACTGGACCGACACGCCCATGTCGGCCGCACGGCGGCGGTCGATGTCCACGCGCAGTTCGGGCTTGGTCTCGCGGAAATTGCTGTCCGGATTGAGCAGGCGCGGGTTGTCGCGCATCCGCGCCAGCATCAGGTCGCGCCATTCCGACAGCGTGTCGTAATCAGGCCCCTGCAGGACGAACTGCACCGGCGGCTGGATGCCGCGCTGGCCCAGGCTGCCGGGGTTGATCGCGGCCGCACGCACGCCCGGGATCCCCAGCAGCGCCGGGAAGACCTCGCTCACGATCTGCTGCTGGCGGGCCTCCCGCTGGCTCCAGGGCGCCAGCCTCAGGAAGACATTGGCGGTGTTGCCGACAGAGGGCTGCTGGTTGCCGCCGATGGAGGCGAAGACCACGGTCGCATCGCCACGCTCGATATACGGCTGGAAGATCTGCTCGATGTCGATCACGTGCTCGCGGGTATAGGCGAAGGTCGCGCCCTCCGGGGCGGTCACCGGCACGATGACTACGCCGCGATCCTCGACCGGCGCGAACTCCTTGGGCATGGCCATGAACAGCATCACCGCCATGGCCGTGACGCCCGCGGCGACCGCCAGCACCAGCAGCGGCGCGGACTGCGTGCGCCGCAGCGCCCAGCGGAAACCGCCGTTCAGGGCAACGAAGAACGGCTCGGTCAGGCGCATCAGCCGGCTGTCGTCGGAATGCCCCTTCAGCAGCTTGCTGCACATCATCGGCGTCAGCGTCAGCGCGATGAGGCCGGAGAAGGCGACGGAGGCGGCGAGCGCGAAGCCGAACTCGCTGAACAGCCGGCCGGTGTTGCCGCCCATGAAGCTGATCGGCACGAACACGGCGATCAGCACCAGCGTGGTGGCCATGACGGCGAAAGCGATTTCCCGTGCTCCGCGCAGGCTGGCCAGCAGCGGCGGCTCCCCCTCCTCGATCCGGCGATGGATGTTCTCCAGCACCACGATCGCATCGTCCACGACGAGACCGATCGCGAGAACGAGTCCGAGCAGGGTCAGGACATTCAGGCTGAACCCCATCGCCGCCATGGCCATGAAGGAGGCGATGATGGAAACCGGGATCGCCAGCGCCGGGATGATCGTGGCGCGGAAGGAGCGCAGGAACAGGAAGATCACGCCGACCACCAGCAGCAGCGCGATCGTCAGCGCGTGGAACACCTCGTAGATCGACTGCTCGATGAACAGGCTCTCGTCGTAGCCGACGACGATCTCGATCCCGTCGGGCAGGGAAGGCTCGATCCGCGCGACCTCCTCCTTCACGCCCTGGGCGACGGACAGCGTGTTGGCCTTGGACTGGCGCAGGATCCCAAGCCCGATGGCCCGCTTGCCGCCGATGCGATATTCGCCGCGGTCGTCCTCCGGCCCGACCTCGACCCGCGCGATCTCGCCCAGCGTGACCTGGGCGCCGTCGCGGCGCAGCACCACCAGCTCGCGGAACTGCTCGGGCGTGGACATGCGCGTATCGGTGCGCACGGTGAACTCGCGCGCGTCGCTCTCCAGCCGCCCGCCCGGCAGCTCGACATTCTCGCGCTTGATCGCGGTCTCCACATCCTCGGCGGTCAGGCCGCGCGCGGCCATGGCCTTGCGGTCGAGCCAGATGCGCATGGCGAAGCGGCGTTCGCCGGAGATGTTGACCTGGGCCACGCCGTCCACGATGGCGAGCCGGTCCACCAGATAGGTCTTGGCGATGTCGGTGAGCTGCATCGCGTCGTAGCGGTCCGACACGAGGCTGAGCCACAGGATCGCGCGGGCATCGCCGTCCACCTTGGCGACCACCGGCAGGTCGGCGCTGTCCGGCAGCCGGCGCAGCGAGCGGGAGACCTTGTCGCGCACGTCGTTCGCGGCTGCGTCCACGTCGCGGCTGAGCTGGAACTCCAGCCGGACCTGGCTGCGCTCGTCGCGGCTCTGGCTCGACATCAGCTTCACGCCCTCGATGCCCGCGACCGCGGCTTCGAGGATCTCGGTGATCTGGCTTTCGACCACCGGGGCGGACGCGCCCTTGTAGGTGGTGGTGATCGAGACGATGGGCGGGTCGATGTCCGGGTATTCGCGGATCGGCATGCGCGTCAGCGCCGACAGGCCGAGCACGACGAACAGCATCGACAGGACGGTGGCGAAGACGGGCCGTTTGACGGAGAGGTCCGAGAGGATCATGGCTCAGACCGACGGACGCACAGTGTCCACGATCTGCACCGGCACGTCATGGCGCAGCCGTTGCAGGCCGCGCACCACCACCGGCTCGCCGGCCGCCAGGCCGGACAGGACCTCCACCTCTCCCTGCAGCCGCGTGCCGAGCTTCACTTCCTGCCGCATCGCACGGCCGTTGCGGATGACGAACACGAACGCCTTGCTCGCCACCGGGTCGATCGCATCCTCGGGCACGATCAGCGCGGAGGGGCGTTCGGCGAGCGTCAGCGTCACCGTCATGAACAGGCCCGGCCGTATGGCGTCGTCCCGGTTGTCGAACTCGCCGATCAGCTTCACCGCGCGCGTGGCCGGATCGATGCGCGTGTCCACAACCGCGACGCGCCCCTGGAAGCGGCGTTCCCCGAAGGCGGCGCTGGTCGCTTCCACCGGCATGTTCTCGCGCACCTCGGCCGAGAACACCTCGGGGACGGTGAACTCCACGCGGATGCGGGAGGTATCGTCGAGCGTGGTGACGGCGGTGCCGGGCGGCACCAGCGCGCCGAGGCTGATCTGGCGGATGCCGACGCGCCCGGCGAAGGGGGCGACCACACGCATTTCCTGCAACTTCGCCTCGGCCTGCCGGACACGGCCTTCAGCCTGGCGCGCCAGGGATTCGAGCTGATCGATCCGCGCCTCGGCCACCGCATGGCTCGCGCGGAGCGCGCGGGCACGGACAAGCTGGGTATGGGCATCGTCGAGGGCGGCGCGTGCCTGATCGAGTTCGGCGCGCTGCTGCCCGGTGTCGAGTTCGAGCAGGACCTGGCCGGCGGGAACGCGCTGGCCTTCCTCGAACCGGATCGCCGAGACGATGCCGGAGACGCGGGTCGTGACCGTCACCGCTTCCCACGCCCTGGCGGTGCCGATGCTTTCCGTGCGCTGGACCACGGTGCCCTGGCGCACCGGGGCGACGGCCACGCCGATCGCCCCCGCCTCCGTGCCGCGCGCCCCCGTCGCCTGGGTCGCCTGGGGCGCCAGACCGAGCAATGTCATTGGTGGAGGCAGCCCCACCGCATCCCCATAGAGATGCCATCCGGTGGCCGCAGCCCCCACCGCGGCGATCACCGCGATCTGCGTCCAGCTCTTCATGTTCCGTTCCTATAGCACAACAGGACGGGGTGCGACGACTTCCGCGCGCCCCGCCTGACGCAAGCGTCATGGTTTTTCATGCCGGCGCCTGTTCCAGCGCCGGCGCGTGATCGTGCCAGTCGGTCGCGCGCTGCCACGCCATCCCGGCTGCCAGCAGCGCCGCATCGCCCATCGGCCGGCCGACAAGCTGGAAAGCGGCGGGCAGGCCGTTCGGGTCGAAACCGCACGGCAGCGACAGGACCGGCAGCCCCAGATAGTTGAACGGGCGCATATGCCGCACCATCGGGCCGTGCACGCGCGCGAAATCGGCGGCCTGGGCGATGCGGCTTTCGGCGCGGGTCGGCACGGGGATCGGGATGGCGGGCGCGAACAGCAGGTCGCACCGCGCGAACACCGCATCGGCCACGCGTTTCAGCACGGCGCCGCGCACGCGCAGCGCGTCGGCGTAGGCGGTCGCGGGGATATGGAATCCCGGCTCACTGCGGCCGAACAGATCGGGCGCGTAGTCCTCCGGACGGTCGCGCATGAACTGGCGATGGATGGTCGCGCCCTCGACGATCGAGACCACACCGCTCAGATCGGCGATGTCCTGCAGATCGGGAATGGCCACCGGGACGATCCGCGCCCCGGTCCGCCGCCATGCGTCGAGTGCCGTCTCCAGCAGTGCTCCGATGGCGGGCGTGGCCTCGGCCAGCATCGCGGTCTCGACCCCGATGGTGAGCGCGGCGGGATCGACCGCGGACGGCACGCGGAACGCCTCCGCCCGGTCCGTCGTCGGATCGGCGGCGTCCCGACCGGCGATCGCGGTGAGGATCAGCGCGCAATCTTCCGCCGTACGGGCGAGAGGGCCCAGGCAATCAAGCGTCCAGGCCCTGGGCATGGTGCCGTGGCGGGACACGAGGCCCCAGCTCGGCTTGAAGCCGGTGACGCCGCAGCAGGAGGCCGGCAGCCGGATCGACCCGGCGGTGTCGGACCCCAGCGCGCCGAACACCATGCGCGCCGCCACCGAGGCCCCGGCCCCGGACGAGGATCCCCCCGTGACCCGCGCCGGATCCCACGGGTTGCAGGCATCGCCGAAATGGATGTTGTGCCCGGTCGCCCCGCCCGCCCATTCGACCATGTGGAGCGTGCCGAGATCGATCGCGCCGGCCGCATCCAGCCGTGCGAGTACGGTGGCGGTCACGGGCGCGCGCCAATCACCGCGGATGACCGACCCGCAGGTGCTGATCCGCCCCTGGCGATAGATCATGTCCTTGTGCGCAAGCGGAATGCCGTGGAGCGGGCCGCGGCGTCCCCCCGCCGCGATCTCGGCATCGGCTGCGCGGGCCGCCGCCAGCGCCTCCTCGGCACGAAGATCGATGAAGGCGTTGGTCACCGCGCCCCAATCGCCGATCCGGGCAAGGCATTCCCGGGTCAGCTCAACCGCGGAGACACGCCCCGCCGAAAGCGCCGCTGACGCCGCCGCAAGCGTCATCAGCGCCGGACCGGTCATGGTCTGAGCGCCGTCTGCGCCGCGGGAAAGGCATATGGCTCGTCCTCGAAGGTCGCGATGCGATCGACCGCGGCGCGCACGCGCGCCAGCAACGGCGGCAGGTCAGCGGCGATCTCGGCGACGCGGGCCTGCGGCTGCGTCATGCCGCCAAGCGCATCAAGGGAAAGCGCCATCGACCGGGGAACGTCATCGCTCACCTGCGCGACCGTCCCCCGGCACGCGGCGACAGCCGCATCGCGGCGCCCCGTTCACCCATGCCCCCTGTCCTTCGTCGTCCCGGCAGGAAGATGAAACAAGCGCTGCGCTGCAACAAGTGGAAACGTTTCTACGACTGTCCCGTTCGCGGCAGGCACGAAGCGAGCTGGTCGAAGACGTGATCCCCCGGCGGCGCGCCGCGCTCCTGGCTCAGAAACCGCTCCAGCGCGGGGCGGGCCGCGATGGCGGCATCCACCTCGGCGTCGCTGCCGGCACGGTAGGCGCCCATGCGGACCAGATCGGCCACCCGTTCCCACGCCGAAAGCAGCCGCCGCGCCGCGCGCACCGTCTCGCGCGCCCGCGGCGGCAGGGCCGCGTCGCTGCCGCGCGACAGCGACCGCAGCACGTCGATGGCCGGAAACTGCCCGCGTTCGGCAATGCGCCGGTCCATGACGATATGGCCATCCACGATACCGCGGATGAAATCCGCGACCGGGTCCTGCACGTCGTCGGATTCGACGAGGACGGAGATCAGCGCGGTGATGTCGCCGGCCCCCTCCCGCCCCGGCCCGGCGCGTTCCAGCAGGCGCGGCAGCTCGGCGAACACGCCGGGCGTATAGCCGCGCAGCGACGGCACCTCGCCCAGCGACAGGCCGACCTCGCGCAGCGCGTGACAGGCACGGGTGATGCTGTCGAGGATCAGCAGCACATGCTTTCCCCGGTCGCGGAAATGCTCCGCCACCGTCATGGCGGCATCGCAGGCCGCGCGGCGCATCGGGGCCGGCTGGTCCGAGGTCGCGGCCACCACCACCGAGCGGGCACGGGCGGCGGGGGTCAGCGCATCCTCGACGAATTCCCGCAGCTCGCGCCCGCGTTCGCCGACCAGCCCGACCACGATCACGTCTGCCGCCGCTTCCCGCGCCAGCATGGCCATGAGCGTGGACTTGCCCACGCCCGATCCGGCGAACACGGCGAGGCGCTGGCCGATCCGGCACGGCACGAAAGCGTCGAGCGCGCGGACGCCCAGACCGAAGACCGGTCCCAGCCGCTTGCGGTCCGCGGCCATGGGCGGGCGGCCCCGCAACGGCATCGCCGCCGGGCCGGGCCGCGGCAGCGGCCCGCCATCCAGCGGCCGCCCCAGCGGATCGACCATCCGGCCCAGCCAGGCGTCGGAGACGGCCAGCGCGGCGGGGCCCATCAGGCGCGCGGACGCGCCGGCGCGGAGCCCATCCGTCAGCGCGAAGGGCAGTGCGCGGGCTCCGCCATCGGCAAGCCCCACAACCTCGGCCGGGACGGAAGGGCCGCTTTCCGTCGCCACGTCGAGCAGGTCGCCGATGGCAGCAAGGGCTGCCAGACCCCGCACGCGCAGCAGCGGACCGGCCACGCCGTCGATGGATCCGACAATGCGGCATGACCCCGCCTGCCCCAGCATGCGGGCCGCTTCCCGCAGGGTTGCAGGCGGGATTCCATCAGCCCATGGCGATTGCATCGCCGAATCCCGATCAACCAAAACTTGAGACATGACACATCGTTCGCGTTCTCGTATTGGTCGGAAACCTCTAAAGAAATTCCGAACCCCCTCCGATGAACGGAGTGGCTCGATGCGTGTGCTCCTGGTTATGCCCGACGCCGGCAAGGCGCGGGGCCTTCAGACTGTCCTTTCCTCGGCCAAGATCGGGACGGAACTGGCCGCCGATGGAGAGGAGGCGCTGGACCTTCTTTCGACCTACGCATTCTCCCTCGTGCTGCTGGAACTCAGCCTGCCTGACATCAGCGGGCTGGATGTGGTGCGGCGCATGCGGATGCGGCGGGATGCAACGCCTGTGCTCGTGTTCGGCGGCGACGCCAATTCGACCATCAAGGCACGCGCCCTCAATCTCGGCGCGGACGATGTGCTTTCGGGCGCCTACGACAACCATGAGCTGGTCGCCCGCATCCAGGCGATCATCCGCCGCAGCGGGGGCTTCGCCTCCTCCCAGGTGCGGGTCGGCAACCTGATCGTGGACCTCGGCACGCGCGACGTGTGGGTGGACGGGGTCGCGGTACGGCTGACGGAAAAGGAGTTCCAGGTGCTGGAGGCGCTGGTCCTCAAGAAGGGCCACGTCCTCACCAAGGACCACTTCCTCAACTACCTCTACGGCGGCATGGACGAGCCGGACGCGAAGATCATCGATGTCTTCATCTGCAAGCTGCGCAAGAAACTGGCCAATGCCGGCGGCACCAACCTGATCTCGACGGTCTGGGGACGCGGCTATGTCATCCGCGAACCGGAACCCGACAGTGCCGCGGCCGCAACGGGCGCAGCCCCCGCGCCCCTCGCGCGCCATACCGCGCCGGTCCTGGCCGCGTCCGGCGGATAGGCGATCCCGACCTGTGGGCGCGCACGGCTGTGCCTCGCGCGCCTGCACGGGCCGCCCCCGTGAACCGGGCGGCCGCTTCGCGAGACGTCACTGCAAACAGAAGAAGCTTCGATCAGGCGCGGACCGGTCCCCGATGCCGCGGGTCCGGTCTGCCGAGCATTCCGACGCCACTTATGCGGCCCGTCCTGCTCTCCCCTCGCGCCACCCATGGAAGGGAAGCGTCGGTAGCTACAATCGGCCCCAGGGACCGTATCTGTCAACCGTGAAGATCACGCTAACTCATTGCCGCTGCTACGGAAATCAGGACCAACGGCGTCCTCTTGCCCGGACCTGGCAGCCTCGCTAGTCCAGCCGCCATGGAGGCACTGCTCATCCAGATCTCGCGCCGCCTGCCCATGCCGCTGCGCGCGTGGCTGGACACCGGCCGCCTCGCGGCCCTCAGCCAGTTCCTCCGCTTCGGTCTGGTCGGCACGCTTGGCTTCGTCGTCGATACCGCGACGGTCTATGCCACCCGTTCCACGCTCGGCCTCTATTGGGGCGGGGCGGCCGCCTATGTGGTCGCCGCGACCACGACCTGGCTCGCCAACCGGCTCTGGACCTTCCGGTCAACCTCCCGCGCGTCGCCGCTACGACAATGGATGCTTTTTCTCGCAGCGAATGCACTGGGATTCGTGCTCAATCGTGGCACCTATGCGCTTCTTGTCAGCGTGTGGGATATTGCGTGGAAACAACCCATAGTTGCGGTCGCGGCCGGCTCCATCGCCGGAATGGTGCTGAACTTCCACTTATCGCGCCGTATCGTATTCAGATAACGCGCCACACGCGCGTATCACAAAATCCGCTTCCAACCGCCCTTCCGTCCATGCGATGGGAGAGCCTGTCTGGCTATTGCAATGCAGCAAAGCCAGTTGACGGCACTGCCCTAAAAAAGTAAACAAGTCGCGAATTATTTATCATTTACGATGCGGGGCATGTTGCAACGCACAGGCGATCCGGCCGGGCAGAATGCTGTGGCCCGCCCCTTGCGCATGGCGTCCGCAGCGGCGCAGGGCGGTCGGCCCATCGCGATCGCGCCGCCCGTGCCGCACACCGGCGTCGTCATCGCCGCCGTGGTGCTTGATCTGTGCGTGATCGTCGCCGCGGCCCTTCTGGCCGCCCTGGTCGGGCAGACGGATGCCCACCCCGCGCTGCTGCTCGAAAAGACGGTCGCGGTCACCACGGTGCTCAGCATCGGGCTGATCGCAGCCGCCGGCGGCTATCGCGCGCGAAACTTCTTCTCGGCCACCCAGCAGGTCCAGGCCGTGGTCGCCGGCGCCACCGCGGCGGCGGCCATCGTAAGCGGGATCGAGGCGGTGTTCGGCCTGCTCGCCCAGATCGACACGGTCTGGCTGCTGACATGGGCGGTGCTGTCCGCGCTGGGACTGATGGCCGGGCGGGGCGTGCTCGCCGCGATCGTGGTGAACGACCCCCGCCAGCGCTTCGCGCCGCGGACGGTGGTGATCGGCGGCGGCCCCAATGGCGGGCGCCTGGTTCAGTTCCTGCAGCGGCGCGACGACCGCAGCCTGCGCCTGCTCGGTTTCGTGGACGATCGCTATTCCCGCATCGGGGATGAGATGGACGCCCTGCCTTTCCTGGGCGCGATCGATGAGGTGTTCGGCCTGATCCGGCGCGGCGCGGTCGATCAGGTGATCGTCGCCCTGCCCTGGTCCGCCGAGGACCGCATGCTCGGGCTGCTGCGCCAGCTCTCCGAATATCCCGTCCATGTCCGGCTGGCACCGGATCTGATCAGCTACCACTACCCCGGCCGCACCGTCACCGATGTCGGCGGCGTGCCGCTTGTCCACCTGATGGACCGGCCGATCGCCGGCTGGGCGCATGTGCTCAAGCGCGCCGAGGATATCGTGCTGGCGGGCCTTGCCCTGATCCTGCTGTCGCCGCTGTTCGCCATCATCGCGCTTGCGGTCAAGCTCGACAGCCCGGGACCGGTGCTGTTCCGCCAGCGCCGCGTGGGCTTCAACAACCGCGCCTTCGAGATGCTGAAGTTCCGCTCGATGTACCATGACCGGTCCGAGCATGTGATCCGCGCGCAGGCGAGCCGGAGCGACCCGCGTGTCACGCGGGTGGGCGGGGTGCTGCGGCGCCTGTCGCTGGACGAGCTGCCGCAGATCATCAACGTGCTGCGCGGCGACATGTCCATCGTCGGCCCCCGGCCGCACGCGCCGGGCACCCGCGCCGCCGGCCGGCCGTTCGAGGACGTGGTCGGCCGGTATGCCGCGCGGCACCGGGTGAAGCCCGGCATCACGGGCCTCGCCCAGGTGCGCGGCTATCGCGGCGAGACCGAGACCGAGGACAAGCTGATCAAGCGCATCGACAGCGACCTGGAATACATCGAACGCTGGTCGATCTGGCTCGATCTCGTCATCATCGTGCGCACCGCCTTCAGCGTGCTGCACATGAAGAATGCCTGGTAGAGCGATGTCCGTCGCGATGGAAAGCCGGATGACCGTCCTTCCCGCACCGCCGGCCGCCGTGGCGGCCCAGCGGGTGGCCGTGCTGGTGCCCTGCTACAATGAGGAAGTGGCGATCCCCCGCGTGGTCGCATCCTTCCGCGCCGCCCTGCCCGAGGCGACCATCTACGTCTACGACAACAACTCGAAGGACGGCACCGTGGCGGCCGCGCGCGCGGCGGGGGCCGTGGTGCGCACGGAAACGCTGCAGGGCAAGGGCAATGTCGTCCGGCGCATGTTCGCCGACATCGACGCGGACGTGTACGTGCTCGTGGACGGCGACGACACCTACGACGCGGCCGCGGCACCCGAGATGGTGCGGCTGCTGATCGACAACCAGCTCGACATGGTGAACGGCGCCCGCGTCACGCAGATCGAGGCCGCCTATCGCCGCGGCCACCGCTTCGGCAACGCGATGCTGACCGGCATCGTCGCCTGGATCTTCGGCAACCGCATCTCCGACATGCTGTCGGGCTACCGCGCCTTCTCCCGCCGCTTCGTGAAATCCTTTCCCGCCCTGTCCGCCGGGTTCGAGACGGAGACGGAGTTCACCGTGCACGCGCTCGAACTCAAGATGCCGGTGGGCGAGGTGCAGACCGCCTACAAGGATCGCCCCGCCGGCTCCGCCTCCAAGCTGCGCACCTACACGGACGGGCTGCGCATCCTGCGCACCATCGTCATCCTGGTGAAGGAGGAGCGGCCGTTGCAGTTCTTCTCCATCACCGGCGCGGTCCTGCTGCTGCTCGGCCTGCTGCTCTCGGTGCCCGTGGTGCTCGACTATATCGAGACGGGGCTGGTGCCGCGCTTCCCGACCGCGATCCTGTCCACCGGTCTCGTGCTGCTCTCCTTCCTCTCCTTCGCCTGCGGGCTGATCCTCGATTCCGTCTCACGCGGACGGAAGGAGATGAAGCGCATCGCCTATCTCTCCGTCCCCGCCGTCGGCACCAAGTGAACCCGGCCTGGCGCCTCATCGCCGGACGGGCGGACAAGCCCGCCTCCCCGCCCGACGCGGATGTCATCATCCTGGCGATGGACCGCGCCGAGGAGACGGTGGCCGCGATCCGTTCGGCGCTCGCCCAGACCGGCGTCAGCCGCCGCGTCATCGTCACCGACCAGGGCTCGGCGCCGGAGAACCTTGCCCGGCTCGCGGCCGAGATCGAAGGCCGCGACGATGCCGTGCTGGTCTCGCTCGACCGCAACTGGGGCGTGGCGGGCGGGCGCAACCGGGCCAGCTCGCTCGGCAACGGGCGCGTCATCGTCGCCCTCGACAACGATGCCGAGTTCGCGGACACGGGCACGCTGGCGCGGGCCGTGGCGGCGATGGATGCCGACCCGCGCCTCGCCGCCATCGGCTTCCGCATCGCGGTGTTCGCGACCGGGGAGGAGGATCTCTCCTCCTGGGGGTATCCGACTTCCCTGCTGCCGAAGGCGCGTGCCGCGTTCGATTCGGTGACCTTTGTCGGCGCCGGCCACGCGATCCGCCGCACGGCCTGGGATGACGCCGGCGGCTACGACGACGCGCTGTTCTTCTGCTGGGAGGAGTATGATTTCTGCCTGCGCGCGATCGCCCGCGGCTGGCAGGTCCGCTATCGCGGCGATATCGCCGTGCGCCACAAGGTCAGCGGCCAGCACCGTTTCGCCTGGAGCGGCACGCGCTGGTTCTACTTCGTGCGCAACCGCCTCTATATCGGCCGCAAGATGGGCGTGTCCTGGGTGGGGCTCGCGCCGCGCTATCTCGGCTATCTGCTGAAGGGCCTGCGCAACGGCGTGGCCGGGCAGACGCTGCGCGCGCTGCCCGCGGCGGCCCGGCTTTCGCGCAACGTGGTGCCGCTGGCCATGCCCGCGGCCGGCCGCGACTACATCGCCGCCAACGATGCCGCGCATCGCGGCAGCACGCTGCGGCGGATCAGGTCCGAAGTGCTGGCCGCCCTGCCCGGGCGCCGGTAGCCGCCCCTATTTCGCCGGAGTGCGCAGCCGCTCCCTGAGCAGCAGCGCGAGGATCACGGGATCGTCGCGCAGATAGCGCCGCGCGAGCCGCTCCGGGTCCTGCGCAAGCCGGTGCAGCCATTCCAGCCCGGCGCGCTGCATCCAGGCAGGCGCGCGCGCGACCGCGCCGGTGGCGAATTCGAGCGCCGCGCCGATGCACAGCCCCACACCGGTCCCGCCCGCCGCCGCGATGGCCGCCGCCAGCCGCTCCTGCCGCGGACTGCCGACCGCGAGGAACGTGAAGCGGGCCGGATGCGCGCGGGCGAAATCCACGGCCGCGGCGAATGCCTCGGGGTTGGTGTCCATGCCCTGGGGCGGGTCCAGATGTGCGATCTCCACGCCCGGGAGCCGCGCGGCCAGCGCCGGCAGGTGATGCGGCGCGAGCCCGATCACCGTCACCCGATCGCCGGGCCGGGCATGCCGCGCGATCAGGATCTCCGCGAGGTCCGCGCCGGTCGCGACCGCGGGCGCCTCCAGCCCGAACATGCCGGCCAGCCGCCGCACCACGCGACTGTCGAGCAGAAGCATCCACGCGTCGCGATAGAGCGGCAGCAGTTCCGGCACGCGGGAAAGACGCACGAGATGATCGGCGTTGGGGGTGACGACCGCCGCGAAAGGCGCATCCGGCGGCCGCGCGGCAATCACCGCCGCCGCGGCGGCGGCGTCGAGATCGGCGAAATCGAGCCCGAGCAGGCGGACCTTGCGCGGCGGGGTGCTCAAAGCCCGAGGCTCAGCCGGAACAGCACCACGTTGCGATCGAACTCGTCCCGCTTGCGGTCGCCGAAGCGCTGCGTCCGCTCATAGGTCGCGCCGACCCGCAGCGTGCGGTTGATCAGGTAGTCGAAGCCGACCGAGCCGGTGAGCTGGACCGTATCGCGCTCCTGCGACACGTAATCGACGTAGCGGGCGCGTCCGCGCGCGAACAGCAGCACGTTGCGCAGGTATTCATGGTCGAGCGAAAGCGTGGCGTTGTTGTCGCGGTAACCGCCATCGCCAGGCGAGGAGCCATCCTCGATCGAGGTCGAGGCGGTCGCGGACAGGGTCGTGATCGGGCTCGCCCGCCACGTCGCCCTGGCATCCAGCGCGAGGCCATTCACTGACTGGCGAGAAGCATCGTCATAGACACGATGCCGTAACCCCGCGCTGATCCGGTAGTTCCAGATCCCGTCGGAATCGTAGTCCACCCCGCCCGTGATCTCATAGGTTTTGTTGTCGAGCTTGAGGATTCCCGGATCCGGCGTGTTGACGTAGTCGGAGCGGATGAGGTTCACCGCAACAAAGACGGCGCGGCCGGGCGAGAACTCATAGCCCGTCTCCATGCGTCCGAACCAGACATTGCGATCCCTGTAGGCCTGCGAGACCGTGCCCGTGGGGAATTCCGCATCGTCGTAGCGATAGGCCAGGAAGATGGCGAAGGGCTGCACGTACAGGCGGTTGAAAGTGTAGCGCGTCCCCAGCCGCACGACGTCGGTCGTGTAGCGCAGCGGAACGCTGGCCCCTACGGAATCGGGATCGTCACGCAACTCGTGCAGCACGTTGTGCCGGTAGGAGGCGTACGCGCGCCACCTGCGGTCGATGTCGTAGCGGCCGCTCGGCCCCACGCTCCAGTTCGTGTAGTCCTGATCCGACGCGTCGAAATACCGATAGTCGAACAGATCCGCCGTCAGGGCCACCGCGTCGCGCTGCCAGATGGACGAAACGCCCGCGTAGGCGGACGTTTTCAGCAGGGCGCTCCCGGTCTTGGATCCCTCCGCGCCGGTGACGTTGTCGTTGTAGCCCATCTCCTCGGTGAGGCGGGTGTGGATGGTGAAGGCGCCGACCCTCACGCCCAGGGGATCGTAATCCGGACGCGACCGGCTCAGGACGGTTTCCCCCCGCCGGTCCTGCAGGTCGGAGGCGCCGATCCCCTGCGCGGCCGCCGAGCAGACGGGCAGCGCGGCGAGGATCGCGGCACGGACTGCCGCGCCAACAAATCCGCTCCGCCCCCGCCGGGAAGGCGTATGATCGGAACCTGTCATCATCCCGCGGCGCAGCTTGCCACGGCGCCGCGCCGATGTAAGCCGCCCCACGCGCGACACCGTAGCGTCATATGATCCCGCCTCGCCGCCTTTGCCGCTTTCTGATATGCGCCGCCCGCGTCCATCGTCGCCGTGCCGATCCCGACCAGCCATCAGGCCAACATCTCCCACCCGAGCCATGACCGCTGCAACCCTGCTTCACGGCCGCCCCGCCCAGGACCGCACATTCGAGACAGGTGCCTGCCTGGCCCGCGCCGCCTTCGCGCAGACCGGGGCATGAGCGGGGCGCGCGGCGTGGCGCCGCCGGCGCAGGGTGATACCGCGCTGACGCGCACTGTCCGCGCCTGCCGGTCGCAGTTCATGGTGGTGGGTCTGTTCAGCCTCGTGGTGAACCTGCTTCAGCTCACTACCAGCATCTACATGATGCAGGTCTATGACCGCGTGCTGGCGACGCGGAACACGGACACGCTGCTCTACCTGACGCTGATAACATTCGGCGCACTCGCCCTGCTGGCGATCCTGGAGGCGATGCGCGGCCAGATCATGCAGCGCGCCGCGGCATGGATCGAACAGACCGTGGCACCCGAAGGCTTCACCCGCGCGATCGAAAGCCAGCTGCGCGGCCGCACCTACCGCATGGAAGCGCTGCGCGACCTCGCCGTCTGCCGCGGTTTCGTTTCATCGCCCGCGATGCTGTCGATCTACGACGTGCCCTGGGTGCCGATCTATCTGGCCTTCATCTTCCTGCTGCACCCGATGCTCGGCTGGGTCGCCGTGGCGGGTGCTGTGCTGCTGTTCGGCCTGACCCTGGTCAACGAGGCGACCACCTCCGCCCTGCTGCGCAAGGCCAACGCCGCCGCCGCCCAGGCGCAGCGCCGGAGCGAAAGCGTGGTGCGCAACGCCGAGGTGATCGACAGCATGGGCATGATGCCGGCCGTGCTGCACCGCTGGCGGGAAGCGACGTGGAAGGGCATCCCGGACCAGCAGCGCGCGGCCGACCGCGCCGGCATCGTGCTGGCGCTGACCAAGTTCTTCCGCCTCGGCGTGCAGGTCGCGATCCTGGGCGTGGGCGCGGTGCTGGTCCTGAACAACGAGATGACGTCGGGGTCGATGATCGCGGGCTCCATCATCATGGGCCGCGCGCTGGCCCCGGTGGAGCAGCTCATCGGCGGGTGGAAGCAGCTTGTGGCGGCACGCACCGCATACCGCCGGCTCAAGGGCTTCCTGTCCCTGCCGCGGCTGCGCCCGCCGGGCATCCCGTTGCCGGAACCGGAAGGAAGGCTGACCGCCGAGCGCGTGTCCTTCGGCTTCCCCGGCCAGCAGGTTCCGGTGATCAAGGGGGTGACCTTCGCGCTGGAACCGGGTGAAAGCCTCGCCGTGATCGGCCCGTCCGCCGCCGGCAAGACCACGCTGATCCGCCTGCTGTGCGGCAGCTACGAACCCGTGGCCGGCAGCGTGCGCCTGGACGGCGCCAACGTCTTCCAGTGGCAGCGCGAGGATTTCGGCCGCCATATCGGCTACATGCCGCAGGACGTGGAGCTGTTCGACGGCACCGTGTTCGAGAACATCGCCCGGCTTCAGGATGCCGAACCCGATCGGGTGTACGAAGCCGCGAAGCTCGCCGGCTGCCATGAGATGATTCTCCGTCTGCCCAAGGGCTACGAGACGGAGATCGGCGAAGGCGGCACGCATCTGTCGGGCGGGCAGCGGCAGATGGTGGGCCTTGCCCGCGCGCTGTTCGGCAACCCGAAACTCCTCATCCTCGACGAGCCGAACAGCAATCTGGACGGCGATGCGGAATCCGTTCTGGTGGAGACGCTGCGCCATCTGAAGGAGCGCGGCACGACCGTGGTCGTGGTGTCGCATCGCCCCTCGCTCGTGCAGGGCGTGGACAAGGTGCTGTTGCTGCGTGACGGCGCGGTGGAGATTTTCGGCCCGCGCGCCGAAGTGATGAAGCGCGTCGCCGGTCCCCGCCCGGCAGCGGTGGGCGGCACCCCGCCCGCCGGCCGGCTGGACGACCGGCGCGCGGCGCAATAAGCCGCGCAGAGAGACGGAGGCGGAGCATGGCGCAGACCCTGATCACGCAGCCCGGAACCACGTCATCGCTGGCACCGGCCGGATCGCGTGCGCTGGGGCCCGTCCGCGACGCATCCGCCCTGCCGGAACTGCGGGCCAGGCCGCCGACGCGCCGCGCCGTTTGGATCGGGCTTCTCGCGCTCGGCATCTTCGCGGGCGGGTTCGGCTACTGGGCATTCACCGCGCCGCTGGCGGAAGCCGCCATCGCCCCGGGCCTGATCAAGGTCGAAGGCTCGCGCCGCACCATCCAGCACCTGGAAGGCGGCATCGTGCGGGAGATCCTGGTGCGCGACGGCGACCGGGTGAAGGCGGGCCAGTTGCTGATCCGGCTGGACGACACGCAATCCGGCTCCAGCACCGCGACCCTGCATGCCCTGCGGCTGGCCCTGCTCGCACAGGATGCGCGGCTGCGCGCGGAGCTGGCACACGCGAAGGATATCGCCTTCCCGGCGGAGATCACCGCCGCCGCGCGGAACGATCCGCGCATGGCCGACGTCATCTCCGGCCAGACCGTGCTGTTCGAGTCACGGCAGGCGAATCTGCGCAGCCAGGTCGCGGTGTTCGAAACCCGGGTCGAGCAGGCGCGCCAGACCATCGCCTCGGGCACCGCGCAGATCGCCTCGCTCGACCGGCAGATGACGCTGATCCGCGACGAGATGCAGGGGGTGGAGGAATTGCTGCGCCTCGGCCTGGAACGCCGTCCGCGCCTGCTGGCCTTGCAGCGGACCGAAGCCTCGATCAAGGGCAATCGCGACGATCTCGCCGCCCAGGGTGTCAAGGCGCAGGCCCAGATCGCGGAAGCGGAGGCGCAGATCCGCCAGGCCGAGGACCAGCGCGCGCAGGAGATCACCACCGAACTGCGCGACGTAAGCAACCGCCTGGTCGAGACCGAGGAGCGGCTGCGCGCGGCCGAGGATGTGTCCGCCCGCCGCGACATCATCGCGCCCGAGGACGGGACCGTGCTGAACCTGCGCGTCTTCACCGTGGGCGCGGTGCTGCGGCCGGGCGATCCGGTGATGGACCTGACCCCCGCGCAGGACAGGCTGGTCGCCGAGGTCAACGTGCAGCCGCATGATATCGACATCGTCCATGTCGGTCTGCCCGCCGAGGCACGGCTGCCCGCCTTCAAGCAACGCCTGGTGCCGGAGATCGCAGGCACGGTCAGCTTCGTCGCCTCGGACGCCACGCTTGACGACCGCACGCGGCAGAGCTTCTACCGTGTCCAGGTGCGCCTGTCGGCGGAGGAGCTCGCGAAGCTGCCGCCGCAGGCGCAGCTTGTGCCCGGCATGCCGGTGGAGGTGCATATCCGCGCCGGCGAACGCACCTTCTTCGAATATCTGACCCAACCGCTGCGGGACAGCTTCGCCCGCGCCTTCAAGGAGCAGTGATGAGCACGGGGCCGACCACCTTCGCCGACGGGCTGCTTGAAGCCAACGTGGTCAACGGCGTGGCGCGGCTGACCCTCGGACAGGCCGCCGGCGAAGGCAAGCTCACGCCGTCGGGGCAGCTTGTCGTCCCGCTGGTCCAGTTGCCGCAATTCGTGACCGCGCTGACCAACCTTCTCCGCCAGGTCGAGACGCGGATGAAGGAGAACCAGGCGAAGGCGGCCGCCCAGGGCGCGCAGACCGCCGCCGAGCCAGCCCTTCCCTCCACCTTCAGCTTCGGCCGCTGACCGCCGCGCCGGACAGGACGGCGCCGCTCGCGGCGATCGTCTGCACGCATGACCGCCCCGGCTATCTGGCCGCCTGCCTGAACGGGCTCGCAGCACAGGAACCGCCGGTCCCGGTCATCGTCGTGGACAGCGCCTCCCCGCCGGAGGGGGCCGCGGCGATCGCGGAGCTCTGCGCGGCCCATGGCGCGACGCTGGTGCGGCTCGACCGGCCGGGCCTGTCGGCCGCGCGCAACGCCGGTGTCGCGGCGGCGGGGGCGCGCTGGGCGGCCTTCCTCGACGACGATGCCGTGCCCGCGCCGGGCTGGTCGGCGGCGATGCACGCACGCCTCGCCACGCTGCCGCCGGACATCGCCGTGCTGGGCGGCCGCATCGTGCCCGCCTGGGAAGCGCCGTTGCCGGAATGGTGGCCCCAGATGTGGCGCGGCATCCTGACCATCGTGGAATGGGACGGTGCGGGCCGCGTGGGCGATCCCGGACTGCCGCCGGGCATCGAGCCCTACGGCGCCAACATCGCCTATCGCATCGACGCGCTGACCCGGGCCGGCGGCTTCCCGGAGGAGCTGGGCCGCATCGGATCGCATCTGCTGTCGGGTGAGGAGCAGTTCGTCACCCTCAGCCTCGCCGCCCGCGGACTGCATGCATTCTACGACGGCGCGGCGATCGTGCATCACAGCATCCAGGCGCCGCGGCTGACGCCGCAATGGCTGCTGCCGCGCGTCTACTGGCAGGGGGCGTCGGATGCGGTCGTCGCGCGGCGGCTCGGCCGCGGCCTTGTCACGCGACTGCGCGCACTGCGCATGACGCTGCGCAACCTGCCGCGCATGCCCGCGCTGCGGGAGGATGCGGCGAGTACGGCGCGGATCATGGCGCGCTGCCGCGCGCTGTACGCGCTGGGATACCTGCGCGGGGCCTACGGGGCGGTGGGCAGCGGCGGCGACTGAAGCAGCCCGGCCAGCGCGGCCGGGGATTCGACGAAACGCGCGAACGGAAAGGCATGCGTCCAGGTCCGATGCATGGCCGACACCTTGCCGTCGAACGAGTCGAGGACGAAATGCGGGATGCCGAGCAGGCAGCACAGCACATGCGCATGCAGCCGGTCAGTGATCACGGTCCGTCCGCGGCTCAGCCGTTCGATGCCCACGGCCAGCCGGCCGCGCGAATAACGTTCGCGGGCGCGCAGGGCGGCACCGCGCTGGAACCACATGGCGATCGGGCGGCGATTCAGGCGGCTGCTGATGCGCGCATCCGCGGCAAGCAGGTCATGGTCGGTCTCATCAAGCCAGTCGCCCACCTCGAACGTCGCATTCAGCCCGCGCAGCACGTCGAGGATGGCATCATGGTCAGCCGCCGCCTCCCGATCCGAACGCAGCAGGCAGACATAATCCACCACCGGGTCCTTGCGCGTGATCGGCGCCATGGCGAAGGCCATGTCCGGCGCCAGGGTGGGCTCGCCGGGAAAATGTTGCAGCGCGTAGTCCTGGCTGTTCTGGTCGCGGGTCATGAGCCGGAAGTCGCGCAGGCCCGCCAGAATGCCCGCGGTGCGGGAAGCGCGCGCCGGGTCGGAGAAATGGATGCTGACCGGCAGTTGAACAATGGTCTTGTGCGCAAAGCGTTGCAGGATGCGCAGGCAGAATTCATGCGTCTCCTGCCAGATGTCGCCGAAATTTCCGCCGCCCTGCACGAGAAGCACCGACGTCCGCTCGATCCAGCGATCCATGTGCGGCGCGTAGTTGGCCTGGTCCACGAACCACATCCGGCATCCCGGATGCGCCCGGCGCATGTAGTCGAGCTGGCCCAGGAAGATCACCGGGTCGCCCACATTCGGCGATGCCGGCGGATCGATGAAGCACGCGCTGTCGATACGCCTGGGCAGAACCTCGCCCAGCACCCGATCCAGCTCGGCTCCGATCGTCTCCCGTACTTGCGTCATGCGCGACGGTCCCTCTCGTAAGTGCGTGGCAGCGATATGCCGGCCTCACCCGCCTGCTTGCATGAGCCCGCGGCGAACAAGATCGTCCGGTCCCGCGTAGCGAACGGTGGACGGCCCCACGAGGCTGAGATGCGGGTCCGCCGCCAGAAGACCGGCATAGCGGCGGTACTCGATGCCGCCCTGATAGTGTTCGCCGCGCGCGACCTCGGCCAGGACACGCTCCGCGCTGTCGGCGAAGAACTTGAAGTGCAGCAGCACCGCCGTCATCGCGGACAGGCGCACCGGATCGATGCGATGCGGGCCGCCCTGGTGGCGCATCCCCGCACGCCAATGCAACAGCGGCAGCTTGGTCAGATCCGGCGCGACCGGATCGCGGAGCGCGACTTCCGCCCGGGTGCCCCGCAACGCCGGAACCTTCCAGATCTGGTTGCGCACGACGTTGCGCATCCGGCGCGCGGGGCCGTTGCGCAGCAATTCCGGATAGAACAGGCGCACGCGCATGCCGCCGCGCACCGTATGGTCGGGGCACTGGCCAGGCGTGGGCTCCACCCAGTACGGGTCCGCGTCGAAACAGGGCGCGATGTCGAGAAATGCCTGCCCCGGCGTGTAGCGGGCCTCGGTCAGCGGGCCGGGCGGATACATGTCCAGCATCGTGGCCCGGATCGCCCGGGCGCCTTCCGCCTCCAGCCGTGCCGCGAGCGCGGGCAGCCCGCCCGTTTGCTCCCCCGGCCAGACCATCAGCTCATCGGCATCCACGTTCAGGCACCAGCGGCCATCCGCGTAGCGGTCCATCAGCGCGCTGGCCCAGTCGAGCCCCATGCGCGCGGCCGCGTAGGAACCCGCCGCCAGGAACGGTTCGACATCGGGCTGGGCCAGCAACAGGTCGCGGCTGCCGTCCGTGGACGCATTGTCCACCACGAAGAACTGCCGCACGCCGCGGGCGCGGTACCAATCGAACAGATGCGGCAGGCGCGCACTCTCGTTCCGCTGCACGATGAAGGCACGCAGCCCGTCGCCGCTGTCCGGCACCGGCCCTGTGCGCAACCGCTCCAGCCCCGTCATGCCGCCCGTCCGCGCGCGGCGCCGAAGCGCGCGAGCAGGTAGCGGATCGCGCCCCAGTATTCGTAGAACATCAGCGACGGCGTGCTGCGGAGCAGCCAGAACTGCTGCCGCGCCCAGGCCAGCAGCACCTTGCCCCGCAACCCCGGCAGGAAGAACACCGACTTGGCGTACACCGCCCCCGCGCCGATCCGGTAGCCGCGGAACAGGCGCGCCGCCGCGTCGGGCTTGCGGCCATGATGGTGATACACCACCGCCTCGGGCAGATAGACGCCATCCCATCCGGCCGCGGACATGCGCAGGCTGAAATCGAAATCCTCGGACGGGAATGGCGTTCCCGCGCCCAGCAGCGGGTCGAACCCGCCCGCCGCCACCGCCGCGTCGCGGCGGAAGGCGAGGTTCGCGCCCTGCACGTCGCCAACCGGCACCGTCTCCCCGGCGGGGAATCGCTTCGGCGTGGTGGATGGCTGGATCGTCACCGGCGCGTCGGTCGGGTCGAACAGCAGGATGCGGCCCGTGGCGTAGCCCAGATTCGGGTCCGCGAACGCGGCCAGCATGACGGAGAGGAGATCGGGCGCCGCGTAGCAGTCATCGTCCGTGCAGACCACGACCTCGCCCCGGGCGGCCGCGAGTGCCGCCACACGCGCCGCGCCCAGGCCGCGCCGCGTCTCCCGCACATAGCGCACCGGGACCGGCGCGCGCGTGGCGAAATCCTGCATCAGCGCTGCCGTGCCGTCGGTGGAGGCGTTGTCCACCAGCACGATCTCCCACGGCTTCTCGCAGCGCAGCGCGGCCACCGCGTCCAGGCAGGCGGACAGCCGCTTCGCGCCGTTGAAGGAGCAGATGGCCAGCGACGCCGCCGGGCGGGGGGCCGCATCGCTCACCGCCCCGTCTCCACGGCCGGCGCGCGGGAGAAGCCGGCCGTGCCGAGCGCATCGCGCACATCGCCGCCCAGCAGGCCCAGCGCGATCGCGGCATAGACCACCGAGAACACGCCGCCGCGCAGCAGCAACTGCGCGAAGGCCCCGCCCGCGGGCGTCACCGCCTCAACCGCCAGGGCCGCCACCGCGGCCACGAGCGTTGCCGCGAGCGCGGGCAGACCCGGCCGCAGCAGCGACCAGAGCCGTTCGTGCAGGGCCCGGTTGGCGACCCACTGGCTCGGCCAGATCGAGGCGATCATCGGCCCCGCCCAGATCCAGGCGGCCTCGGCCGGCGTGGCCGGCCGCCAGATCACCTGCGCCGCGGTGGTCAGGATGAGCACGAAGATGCCAAGCCACATGGTCTGCCGCGCCATCCCGCGCGCGGTGATCGCCGTGCTGGTCGCGAGCCGCCATGCCTGGTAGGCGCCGAGCACCGCGAGCGGCACCGCCCCGTGCACCGCAGGCTCCCACCCCGACCCGAGGCCGAGCGAGAAGAGCGGGCCGATGCACAGCGCCAGCCCGCCGAAGATCGGCAAGGCCACCAGCGAGATCAGCCGCACGAACCGGTCATGCATCTCCCGCAGCGCGGGCACATCGTCCTGCACGCGCGCCATCTGCGGCAGCATCAGCCGCTGCACCGTGGCGAAGAGCAACTGGCTGACGCTGTCCACCGCGCGGAACGCCATGTGGACGAAACCCAGCACCTGCGGCGCCGCGGTCGCGGTAAGCAGGGTGAAGAACACGCGATACCGCGCGCCCCAGGCCAGGCCGGTCAGCATCTGCGGCACGGCGAAGGACAGCAGCGGTGCGACCTCCGCCCAGCGCCAGCGCAAGGGCGGGCGCCAGCGGCTGACCCAGGCGGTCGCGACCGCCGACAATGCCGGGATCAGCGCCGAAGGTACCACCATGGCCCAGGCGCCGTATCCCGATGCGGCCATGGCGATGCCGACCGCCATCGCGGCGGTCGCGCAGACCGCGCCGCGCCAGAACAGCAGGCGGAATTCGCGATGCCGCACCAGCCATTGCGACAGCACCGCGGCATAGGCGTGCGGCATGAGGCAGAGGGCGGCCCATGCCGACATGGGCACGATGCGCGGATCGTCGAGCATCGTGGTCAGCGCGAGACCGAAGCCGAACACGATGAGGCCCAGCAGCAACGCGAGCAGCACCAGGTACCAGGTCGCGCTGGCGGCGACACGCTCATCCACCGAACGCCGCTGCACGATCACGTCCGACATGCTCGACAGGATCTGCGCGGCGATAAGCTGGGTCGCGATCACGCTCGCGCCGATGCCGACCTCGGACGGCCCGATCAGCCGCGCGACCACGAAGGCGGAGACCAGCGCCTGCAACGAGGAGAGCATCGCATCCAATGCGCTCCAGGCGACGTTGCCGATTTTCAGGCGCATGATCAGGGTGCCGTCCGGGCCGCAACCTCCGACGCACGGTAGCCCTGCGGATGGGCCTCATGCCAGGCGAAGGCCGTGGCCACGATATCGCGCAGCGCGGGCAGGCGCGGCGTCCAGCCCGTCTCCGCGCGCAACCGGGCGGAGGAGGCGACCAGTGCCGCCGGATCGCCCGCGCGACGCGCGCCTTCGATCACCGGCACCGTGCGGCCCGAGATTTCCTCCACCGCACGGATCACCTCGCGCACCGACGCACCGTTGCCGTTGCCGAGGTTGAACGCATGCGCCCCGCGGTCCAGCCGGTCGAGCACCGCCAGATGCGCCGAGGCCAGGTCGGCCACATGGATATAGTCGCGGATGCAGGTGCCATCCGGCGTGGGGTAGTCGCTGCCGAACACGGTCAGCGGCGGGCGCCGGCCAAGGGCCGCGCCGATCACCAGCGGGATCAGATGCGTCTCGGGGTCGTGATCCTCGCCCAGCCGCCCGTCGGGGTCGGCGCCAGCGGCATTGAAATAGCGCAGCGCGGCGGAGGACAGGCCGTGGATCTCGGCCGCCCAGCGCAGCGCACGCTCGATCATCAGCTTGCTCTCGCCATAGGGCGAGCCGGGGTCGATCGGCGCGTCCTCGGCGATCGGCATGGTCGTGACCGAGCCGAACAGGTTGGCGGTGGAGGACAGCACGAAGCGCGTCACGCCGTGGCGCGCGCAGGCCTCGATCAGATTGATGCCGTTGGTGGCGTTCTCGCGGAGATAGCGCATGGGCGCGCGCATGCTCTCGCCCACCAGCGACAGCGCGGCGAGATGCACCACGCCGTCCCAGGGACCGTCCGCCACCACCGCGTCCAGCCCGGCGATATCGGCCAGATCGACCTCGACAAGCCGCGCCGGCGGCAGCACGGCCGCGCGATGGCCCTGGCGCAGATTGTCCACGACCACGACCTCATCCCCGCGATCGAGCATCGCGGCGACGACATGGCTGCCGACATAGCCGGCGCCCCCGGTGACGAGATAACGGCTCACCTGCGCTATTCGCGGAAATAGCCGCCGTAGCGCGGATGATAGACCTCGGCATCCGCGAAGCCGGAGCGCGAATGCGCCTTCGCGTCCACGCGGGTCAGCGCGGCGCCGACCACATGCGCCTTCGCGTCCTCCAGCAGCTCCAGCGAGTTGCGCACGACCGAACGCGGCGTGTCGCGCCAGCGCACGCAGAGCAGCGTGGCATCCGCGAGCCGCGCGACGACGCGCGCATCGGCCATGGCGAAGGCGGGCGGCGCGTCGAGCAGCACGAGGTCGTAGGACTGCCGCAACTCGTCGAGCAGCTTGGTCATCCGGTCCGACATGAACAGGCCGAGCGAGTTCGTCTCGGCCGCGCCGGCGGGGATGAAATCCATCGAGGTCAGCCAGTCCTTGCGGACGACATCGGACAGTTCCGCATGGCCCAGCAGGCAATCGACGATGCCCTGGGCACCTTCCGCGCGCATCAGCCGACCGAAGGAAGGCTGGCGGATGTCGCAATCGAGCACCACCACGCGCTCGCCGTTCATCGCCGCCGACCGGCCGAGCGAGATCGCGGTCATGGTCTTGCCCTCGCCGGGCCGCGCCGCGGTGATGGCGATGGCCTTGGGATGCTCGGCCCCCAGCCACAGCCCGGCGCGCAATGCGCGCATCGCCTCCGCGAAGGGGGACAGCGGCTTGCGCGCGACATAGTCCTCCACCCGCATCCGCCCCAGCAGGCCGCGCTTGATCTGCGGCACCAGCGCGAAGCAGGGCAGGCCCAGGACGGTGCGCACGTCCTCGCCGCTGCGGAACGAGCTGTCCACCATCTCCAGCAGGTAGATGACGAGCAGGCCGAAGGCGATCCCGCCCGCGACCGCCCCCGCCATGATGACCATCGTCTTGGGCGAGGAAGGCCGGCCGGGCGGCACCGCCGGCGACAGCGTGCGTGCGTCGGGCTTCTCGATCGCGGTCTGCTGGGCGATCTGCTGGCTGCGGTTCAGCACCGCCTGGAACAGGTTGCGGGCGACATCGGCTTCCCGTTCCAGCGCGCGCAGCGGGATCTCGACTTCCGCGTTGTGCTCGATCTGCTGGCTGGTGGCGCGGATCGTGTCCTGCAGCGTGGTGACACGTTCGCGCGCGGCGCGCACGTCCGCTTCGGCCACCGCGACCGCCCGGCTGATCTCGCCCCGCAGCGCACCGGAAATCTCGCCGAGCTGCCCCTGCACGCGCCGCACGTCGGGATGGTTCGCCCCGAACTGCGCGCGCAGCCGCTGCAGTTCCGCCCGCAGCGTCGCCTCCTGCAGGCGCAGCGCCTGCACGGTGCCGGACTGGTTGGCGGTGACGGTCGCCCCCGCGTTGCGGCCGCGCGCCTGCGCCACCCGCGCCTCGGCCAGCGCGAGGTCGTTGCGGGCCGTCAGCAGGTCCGCGTTCAGCTTGGCGATCTGATCCGTGGTCAGCACGCTGGAGACGCCCTGCACCAGGCCGGACTGGGCCCGGAACTGGGCGATCTTCTCCTCGGCCGCCGTCACCTCGCCGCGCAGCTGGGAGATGCGGCCCTCCAGCCACTCATTGGCGCGGCGGACGGCGGCGAATTTCGTCTCCAGCTGATCGGCCGCGTAGAGATCGGCCACCAGGTTCGCCCCCTGGGCCGCGATCTGCGGATTCTCGCTGATGAAGCCGATCTCGATGACGCGGGAGCCCCGCAGCACGCGCGGGACGATCGCGTCGCGCACGAGCTGGACCATCGCCTCGTGTTCGGCTTCCGGGGTCGGGTGCCAGACCGGGGCAGGCTCGAACCAGGGCGCGGCGGAGGGGAAGACACGGGCGATCCCGTCGCCCAGGAACCGCCTTGTGCGCTGGAACCAGTTCGCGAGGCCGGAGGGTTCGCGGATGTACCAGTTGAACTCGGGCCGCTTCACCAGATCGAGCTGTTGGCCGACGCGCTCGGCGATGGCGCGGCTGCGGACGATCTCAAGCTGGCTGGCGAGAACCGCGTCGGTGGTCGGATCGTCGCGCAGGATGCTCTGCAGCTCGTTGACGCGATAGTCCTGCGGCTCGAACATCACCGTCGCGGTCGCGGTGAAGCGTGGCGTCACCTGCTTCAGGCCGATCCAGGCCAGGATCGGCACCAGCAGCATGCACAGGATCAGCGGCAGCTTGCGCCGGCGGATGATCGCGGCGAACCCTGCGATCGAAACGCCGCCGACCTCTACTTCCGGTTGATGGAACGCCATCAATTCAGCGCGGTTGCGCGATCTGTGACCGTGCGCAGGTTCGGCTGTTTCGCCTGGGCGGTTCAGCATCTCAATTTCGTTGACATGTCCAGATCGCCGCACTCATTTTCATACAGCGGCCGTGGCCCGCCCGTCAATGTAAACCATGTTGCAATGCAACACGGCTTGGCGGGGCCGGATGGCCCCGTTAGGGTGCCATGGCCTTGATTTCTGGGGAATGCGCCATCGTGCGGATGACGATCGGAGTCCTGTTCGCCGCCGTGCTTACTTTAGCCGGCTGCGGAAATCCTGCCGACGACCTGCCGCCCCTGGAGGAAGGAAAGCCGGCCGAGTACCGGCTCGGCACCGGCGACAATGTCCGCATCATCACTTTCGACGACCCGCGCCTGACCGGGGAGTTCCGGGTCAACGACGCCGGGCGGATCTCGCTGCCGCTGGTCGGTTCGATCCCCGCCGCCGGGCATAGCCCGCGGGAGGTGGAGACGATGGTCGCGGATGCGATGCGGCGCGCCAACCTGTTCCGCAACCCATCGGTCGCGGTGGAGGTCATGACCTACCGGCCGATCTTCATCCTCGGCCAGGTCGAGCGTCCCGGCCAGTTCGCCTACCAGCCCAACATGACGGTGCTGACCGCGGTCGCGGTCGCGGGGGGCTTCACCTACCGGGCCTATCAGGACGAGGTCTCGATCACGCGCACCACCGACGGCACGGCGACGGAGGGACGCGCCAGCCGCGCGACCTTCCTGCAGCCCGGCGACGTCGTCACCGTGTTCGAGCGTCACTTCTGATCCGATGATCCGGCGCGCGCTCGCCGCGGCACTGGTCCTGGCGGCGAGCGCCGGCGCCGCCGACTGGCAGACCGTCGGCACGCCGGCCCCCGGACCCGTCCGGGTGATCGGAACCCATGGCTTGGGCTGCATCGCCGGGGCCGTGGCGCTGCCGACCGAAGGCCCCGGCTTCCAGGTCATCCGCGCATCCCGCAGCCGGTTCTGGGGCCACCCGGACACGATCGCGGCGATCGAGACGCTCGGCCGCCGCCTGCACGCGGCGGGATTCCCCGACATCTATATCGGCGATGTCGGCCAGGTCCGCGGCGGCCCGATGCCGTGGGGCCACGCGAGCCACCAGATCGGCCTCGACGCCGATATCTGGTTCGACCTGTCGCCCAAGCCGGTGCGCCCCGTCGCGGCCCGCGAAATCCCCGACCCGCCTTCCCTGGTGCGGGCCGATCGGAAAAGCGTCGATCCGGCACGCTGGACCGAAGCGCATCTGCGGCTGCTGCGCACCGCCGCCGACCTGCCCGGCGTGGATCGCATCTTCGTGGACCCCGCGATCAAGCGGAAGCTCTGCGAGACGGCGGGCCCGGACCGCGCCTGGCTGCGGCGCATCCGCCCCTGGTGGGGGCATGCGGCGCATTTCCACATCCGCTTCCGCTGCCCCGCCGGGCAGCCGGAATGCCAGGACCAGCCGCCGCCGCCAGCGGGCGATGGGTGCGATGCCTCGCTCGACTGGTGGTTCGCCCAGCTCGACGCCCCGCCGAAGCCGCGGCCGCCGCGGCCGCCGCGCCGTCCCCAGTTGCCGGCAGCCTGCGCCGCCGTGCTGGCGGCGCCCTGACCGGCTCATACCAGTCAGCCAGCCCGTCCGGCCGACTTGGCGCGGCTACGCCACCAGCCCCGCTCGGCGGTATCAGACCGGGACGCCGGCCTCGCTCTTGCTGGTGCGGATGGTCTGCAATGTCTGGACCCGGGCAACGGTCGCGGCCCCGGTCAGGCGCGCGGTCAGGATGTTCTCATGCGCGGTGTCCTGCGCGACCAGCCGCAGCAGGAAATCGCCGCCGCCGCGGATCATGTGGCACTCCCGCACCTCGGGCCAGTCGGCGACCATGGTCTCGAAAGCGGACAGCACCGCTTCCTTCTGGCTTTCCAGCCCGACGATGGCGAAGAAGGTGATGGCATAGCCGAGCTCGGCCGGGTTCACGTCCGCGTGATAGCCGCGGATCACGCCCGTCTCCTCCAGCCGCCGGACGCGGCGCAGGCAGGGGGGCGCGGAGATGCCGGCCTTCTCGGCAAGATCGACATTCGTCATCCGCCCATCGCGCTGCAATTCGCGCAGGATGATGCGATCGATCTCGTCCAGCCGCCTCTCCGACTCGTTCTGTTTCATCGTGTCCCGCGTGTGACGCCCCGGCGCTCTGCGGCGCCGGCCCGACGCGCAATATCCTTGCGCGCCGTCTCTGCTGCAAGTGCGAACGCCACCATGGCTTGTTCCGCTGGCGCGGGCGCCGATATCGTCCGGGCCGAAGGATCACGCAATGCCCGAAACCCATCGTATCCGCGTCCTGATCATCGGCGCGGGGCCTGCCGGATACACCGCCGCGATCTACGCCGCCCGCGCCAGCCTGCAGCCGGTGCTGCTGTCCGGCCTGCAGCCGGGCGGGCAGCTCACCATCACCACGGATGTCGAGAACTATCCGGGCTTCGCCGAGGCGATCCAGGGCCCGTGGCTCGTGGAGCAGATGGCGCAGCAGGCCGCGCATGTCGGCACGCGGATCGTGCATGACACCGCCGTCACGGTGGATTTCGGCCAGCGCCCGTTCCGGGTGGTGGGCGATGGCGGGGATATCTACCTCGCCGACTCGGTGATCATCGCCACCGGCGCCCAGGCGCGCTGGCTCGGCCTGCCGGCGGAACGCGCGCTGTCGGGGTTCGGCGTCTCGGCCTGCGCGACCTGCGACGGGTTCTTCTATCGCGGCAAGAATGTCGTGGTGGTCGGGGGCGGCAACACCGCGGTCGAGGAAGCGCTGTACCTGACGCATCACGCCAGCCACGTGACGCTGGTGCACCGCCGCGACAGCCTGCGGGCCGAGAAGATCCTGCAGCAGCGCCTGTTCGCGAACCCCAAGGTCAGCGTGGTGTGGGACAGCGTGGTGGAGGATATCCTCTCCGCCGGGCAGCCCCCGGTCGCGACCGGCGTGCGGCTGCGCGACACCCGCACCGGGACGGTCAGCGAGATGGCGACGGACGGCGTGTTCATCGCCATCGGCCATACGCCGACCACCGCGATCTTCCAGGGCCAGGTGGAGATGGATGCGGAGGGCTACATCCAGACCACCCCCGGCTCCACCCGGACCTCCGTGCCGGGCGTGTTCGCGGCGGGCGACGTGCAGGACAAGATCTTCCGCCAGGCCGTCACGGCGGCGGGCTCGGGCTGCATGGCGGCGCTGGAGGCGGAGAAGTGGCTGGCCGCCCAGGATGCAACCCCCGCGCTCGCTGCAGAATAATCTGCTCTTGACGGTAGCGACGCGGCCCAGCCCCGCTATAAACGCATGGGCTTGCAACTGAACGGTCCCGCCTGGGGGCCGATGAGGAGAGCTTTGCGCATGGATTGGGACAAGCTGCGTGTGTTTCACGCGGTCGCCGAGGCGGGGTCCTTCACCCATGCCGGCGAAACCCTGAACCTGAGCCAGTCGGCGGTCAGCCGGCAGATCTCGGCGCTTGAGGAAGCGCTGCAGGTGCCGCTGTTCCACCGCCACGCCCGCGGACTGATCCTGACCGAGCAGGGCGAGGCGCTGAACCGCACCGTGCGCGAGGTCTTCGCCAAGCTTGCGATGACCGAGGCGCTGCTGACCGAAAGCAAGGAGAAGCCCACCGGCCGGCTGAAGGTCACCACCACGACCGGCTTCGGTGCGTCCTGGCTGGCGCCGCGGATGAAAGGGTTCCTGGACGCGCATCCGGATGTGACCGTGACGCTGCTGCTGGACGACAGCGACCTCGACCTCGCGATGCGCGAAGCCGACGTGGCCATCCGCATGCACGCGCCGAAGCAGCCGGATCTGGTGCAGCGCCATCTGCTGACGATCGAGTGGGGTGTCTATGCGAGCCCCGGCTACCTGAAGCAGCACGGCATGCCCGAACGCGCCGAGGACCTGGACACCCACCGGCTGGTAAGCTGGGGCGACTACCGTGCGCCGGTCGATGACATCAACTGGCTGCTGGAAGCCGGCCGCCGCGCCGGCAGCCCGCGCCGGCCGGTGTTCGAGGTGAACAGCTTCCAGGCCCTGCTCGGCGCGGTGACCGCGGGTGTCGGCATCGCCGCCCTGCCCGACTATCTGGCCAAGGACCTTGAAGGGCTGGTGCGCATCCTGCCGGATGTCACGACGCCGAAGGTCGAAGCGTATTTCGTCTATCCGGATGAACTGCGTTCATCGAAGCGCGTTGCGGTCTTCCGAGACTTCCTGCTGACGCGTCTCAACGAGCTTTGAGTCATGACGTATGCGCGTGACGCGATGCTCACGCAGGGTTCCACCCTGATGCATGCGCGGCCCGCATATCGGGGCTCGGCATTTCGCGGTAGCAGCAAAGCGGGCGCGACCATACCTTTGCGCCACGAGATTGCTTCGGCGGTGCGGCGCACCGCCCTTCGGTTCCCATCCGAGAGGGTGGGAAGTGGGGTCTTTGACCCCTTCGTCTCCCAGACGTGAAGCCTCCCTGTACCCTTGCCCCCCGGTGAAAGCCGGGGGGCTTTTTCTTATCCTGCCCTGCGTTCTCCTGGACCGCACTAGAACCGATGACTATAGACGCCGGATGTACTGGCCTGCTGCACTGTCTCGCTTGCGTGCATCGTCCCGCGCCTGAATGATCGAGCTTACCGAAGCGCGAGGGGCGCGATGACGCTCGTCTCCTACGCCCAAAATCGAGAAGACGTCGTTCTCTGGCGCGCCCTGGGTCACGTTGAGAGCGGCTTCTACATTGACGTAGGAAGCTACGATCCGACCGAACATTCGGTCACGCGCGCCTTCTATGACCGCGGCTGGCGGGGCATCAACATCGAGCCCGTCCGCGCCTATCACGACAAATTCGTGGCCGAGCGCACACGCGACATCAATCTCAACGTCGCCGCCACAGCGCGGGCTGGGCTGGTACGCTTCAACACTGTTGTCGGCACCGGATTGTCCAGCACGCTGGATGAGGTTGCCGCCCGGGCAACCGCTGACGGGCGCACCGTGGAGTCAACGGACGTAGCCGCTCTGACCCTGACTTCGATCTGCGAAGGGGCCGACGTCCAGGATATCCATTTCCTCAAGATCGACGTGGAAGGCGGCGAACACGCGGTACTGGAGGGAGCGGATTTCAGCCGCTTCCGGCCGTGGGTTGTGGTGGTGGAGGCCACGGTACCGCTTAGCAGCGAGCGCAACGACCATCTTTGGCGCGATCTGTTGCTCGACGCTGGCTATCGCGAATGCCTGTTTGACGGACTCAACCTGTTTTTCGTCGCTGAGGAACATGGAGAACTCGCGGCGGCGCTGTCGGTGCCAGCCTGCGTGCTGGATGATTATATCAGCTATGATCTGCTGCAATTGCGCGAGCAGGTCGCCGAGCGTGATGGCAAGCTTGCGGCGCTGTCGGCGCAACTGTCGCAACAGACACTAGCGGCCGAAAAGCTGCGGGCCGAAGTCGCCTCTCTGAGGGAACGGATCGAAGCGCTAAACGCGACCGTAATTCGCCTGGGAAAAGAACGCGATGCTGCGCGCGCGGAACTGGCTACGGTGCAGGTACAATTGCGTAACGCCCTGAACCAGTACGCAGCCGAGCAGGGGCTTGTGTATGCACTGCGGTCGAGCACCTCCTGGCGGCTCACAGCACCGGTGCGTGCTATCAGCCGGCTGGTCAAGCGCGAGACGCCCCCCAAAGAACTGGCCCGCGTTGCATTTCACCGATCAATGCGGCTCATGCTGAGCGTCCCTGGGGTTAAGCCCTGCGTTCGCATAGCGCATCGCATGATACCCGGACCGACACGGTGGCTGGCATTGCACTATCGCGCTTATGAGGTGACCTATGGCGAAGCGCCATCTGATCAATCGACCGTCGGAATCGCCCAGACAGCGCCTCTGCCTTCTGCAACCGTTCCAACGGAACTGAGTTCGGACGAAGCGCGGCTGCTCCGTCGCTTGGCCACCGCCATTCACTAAACTCTGACCAACCGGACCTCACTGCATGCGCCTCGTTATCGATCTTCAGGGCGCCCAAGGCGCGAGCGCCGAGCGTGGGATCGGCCGTTACTCCCGTGAACTGGCGATGGCGATGGCACGGGCGCCACGCGGACATGAAGTGATCATTACGTTGAACAGCGCTCTGCCTCACACGGCGGAGCGTCTTCGCGCCGAGTTCGCCACGGTCCTGCCGTCTTGTAATATTCAGCTCTGGCATCCTCCACCGGGCATCGCAGAGAAAAATAATTCGGCGTTGCGGCCCGCAGTTGAAATCCTGCGGAGACAATTTCTTGCCTCGTTGCGACCAGACCTAGTGCATGTCAGCAGCGTATTTGAGGGCTTCCAGGATGACCTGGTTACCTGCACACCCTCATCAACGCCACGGCTCCCTCAGGTTGCCACATGCTATGATCTGATCCCGTTGATCCGCCGACACGAATATCTCGATCCAGGCTGCTTTTTCTATCCCTTCAGACACTGGTACTTTCGTGCACTCCAGGAGATGTCCTTATGTGATGGGCTTCTTGCCATCTCTGAATCGACTCGGCAGGAAGCCATCGATCATCTTAGCTTTCCTCAGGATCGGATCTTCAATGTCCAAGCGGGTATTCATGGCAGCTTCCGCCATGTTGAACTATCCCAATCCGACCATGAGAAACTCCTGGCCCGATACGGTATTAAAGATCCATTTATCCTCTTCCTTGGTGCCAATGATATTCGCAAGAATGAAAGGGGGTTGATTGCCGCCTATGCGCAATTGCCCCAACATCTGAGATCCGTCCATCAACTCGTCATCGTCGGCAACTCGGGCAGCAGGCGAGTACAAGAGATTGCAGCCGAACATGGGATAACCGACTCCTCACTCGCGATCATCCCATTTGTTGAGGAATGCGATCTGCCGCGACTCTATTCGGCATGCGCTCTCTTCATATTCCCCTCTCTGCACGAGGGGTTCGGGCTACCCGCCGCCGAAGCCATGGCCTGCGGTGCCCCCGTAATCGCGAGCAATACCACCAGCCTGCCCGAGGCGATCGGAAGGTCGGATGCACTTTTCGACCCCGCCGACCCGGCAGACATCGCGCAACTCATGGCGAAGGTGCTGGACAATCCCTCATTCCGCGCCGAACTGATGGCGTACGGACCAGAGCAGGCAGCCCGCTTCACTTGGCACAACAGTGCTGAAAGAGCATGGGATGGGCTGGAAGCAATCCTGGCGGCGGGTACCCGCCAGGATAGCGCACCGCGCATCGGAACGAGTGTTTCACGGCCAAAGCTCGCCTTCGTCTCGCCGCTATTGTCGCAGACTGGCGACACACTCGATGATAGCGCGGCGCTGGCGTGTGCACTCGCGCTTCACTACGATATCACTTTGGTCAATGAAGCTGGCGCGGTCACGAACGACAGACTGGCCGCATGCTTCCCCTGCCTGAACAAGCAACAATTCGCGTCAGCCGCCAGCCAGTTCGATCGCATTCTATATCGAATCGACAACTCCTCTTTTCATCGCTTCCAGTTCGAAGAATTGCTTGAAACAGCACCCGGCGTTGTCGCGTTGGATGACATTTTTATGTCCGATTATCAAAATCTTCTTGCGCGCGATCTGGACGACTCTAATTCTTATCGTAACGCGCTATATGAATCGCACGGTTACCCTGCCCTGTTCCTAGACGAAACGAAGGGACGTGCCGCATCGGTCCAGGCATTTCCATGCACCCTCCCCATACTGCAAGGTGGGATCGGCGCCGTTGTCCAGTCGCATCATGCGAAGGAACTGCTTCGGAAATACTTCGGAGAAGAAGCCACTGCCGGCGTCGATGTCATCCCTTCGCGGCGCGACATTATCGTGCAGTCGGTCAGGATTGCAGCGCGCGAGCGGCTTGGCATCGCCCCGGATGCATTTGTGGTCGCGAGCTTCGGACCAATCAGTGAGCGCACCCAGCCCGAGCGGCTACGCCGCGCCTGGCAAGCTGCCGGGAGTCCCGGAGAACTGGTCTTCGTTGGGGAAACAGCCTCGGCGTTGCGCGCCAAGCTGGAAGCATCTGGTTCCGACTGGCCTGACACGTCCTCTGTACGGATTACCGGCCACCTCTCGACCCACGTCCATCGGACTTGGCTTGCCGCTGTGGATGTAGCGGTTCAGCTTTCCGATAAGCCATGCCGCCATACCGTTGGCGCGATCGCTGATTGCTTGGCCGCCGGCGTGCCGCTGATCATCAACAGATGCGGCTTCGCTGCCGAACTATCCGACGATCCGGCAGTCATCATCGCCGTTGATGACGATGAAGCACAACTCGCCGCGGCGATCCGCCATCTATACGGCGATCCACAACGCGTCCAGGCAATGGCTAAAGCCGCCAGAGAAAAAGCACACCGCACACTGCATTCTGACATCGTTGTGGCCCAGTATCGTGACAGCATCGAAAATGCATATGCCTGCCACAATCAATCAGCCGTCACTCGGGATTTCGCGTCTTTGTCCCTGCCAGCCGATGCGCTGGTACCCGCCGCCCGCGCCGTGGCCGCAACCTTTCCAGCGCCGCGTGGCCCAAGACTGTTGATGGATATCTCCGAACTGGCCCGGCATGATTCCCGTTCCGGAATCCAGCGTGTCGTGCGCGAAGTGCTGGGCCGCGCGTTGCTTGATGAATCGATTGAGCTGCGCGCCGAAGCAGTCAGATTTGATAATGGACGGTTACGCTTTGTCCATGACGCGCCGCTCGCGATACTCGGCCTCAAGCCGCTCGCGAGACCGGAAGCGATTGTGGACGCCCGGCGCGGGGATATCCTTCTGTGCATCGATCTCAATGGTCGCATCACCCCCGAAGATCTGGCGACAGCACGCAGCTTGCAGCTGCGCGGCGCACGACTCGTTTTGATTCTGTATGATATGTTGCCTATATGTCGGCCTCATCTGTTTCCCCCCCAGTTAGTCGCAGCCGTCTGCGAGTGGTACCTTCAGATGTTGAAAATCTCAGATGATGTCATCTGCATATCCCGCGCAGTGGCAGATGATCTCATCAACTGGCTTGACGAGGAGCATGGCCGCAGAGATCGCCCGCTCCGCATCGGATACTTCCATCTTGGCGCAGATTTTTCGGCGCGGAAGGATCACAGCCCCCTCTCCACCAAGACGGAGACAGTCATCCAGACGGCGGGCAAGATTCCGACCTTCCTGATGGTCGGGACCGTCGAACCTCGCAAGGGCCATCATCAGACCTTGGCCGTATTCGATCAGCTCTGGCGGGAGGGATATGAAGCCAACCTCGTCATCGTCGGCAAGCTCGGCTGGCATATGGATGATTTCGCGGAGCAGCTTCGCAACTCGCCCGCACTGGGCAAGACCCTGTTCTGGCTGGAATCATGCACCGACACCGACCTCCGGGCACTCTACGAGTCCAGCTCAGCACTCATCATGGCCTCCAGCGACGAAGGCTTCGGTTTGCCGATCGTGGAAGCCTATCGTTCTGGCCTGCCCGTCATCGCCCGCGACATTCCGGTCTTCCGAGAGATCGCAGGCACGAAAGCCACGTACTTCACTGGCGACCAGCCTGCTGACCTGGCCACCACCATCCTAGACTGGATAGCCCGCCATCGCGCCGGCACAGTCCCCAAGCCCGGCCCGAACGACGCCCTGACCTGGGATGAAAGCTATCAGCAGCTGCGTTCCGTGCTGTTTGAGGACAACTGGTACGCGACATGGACCCCGAAGCCTGCGGGCTAGCCCGGCCGCCCTCAAGCTGCTGTCAGTCGCGGATTGCGCCAGACCTGAGTGCCGTCATGGGTGATCATGGACAGCAGCGAAACCGCGCCAGTCTGCCACGTGAAGCGCGGCGGCTTCTCATTCTCTAATTCCCAGCCTCGACGGAACAGCAATTCCGTACCAGACTTTGCGTGACGCGGGTCGGCATTACGGCATAGCGCCACGCCCATCGCCTACCTGACATAGAGAGCCGTTTCCGGCTCGGCCACGATCAACTCCTTCAACCGCCCAGGCCCGATGGGCTACTGCGCAACAGGTGCAATATCCTCAGGGACAAAGGCAATCCGCCCCGATCACGCGACCGGGGCGGAGACCGCAACGTCAGCCCATCTTCCCGATAGGCGGGCTCAGATCGGGCGGCAGCGGCGACTCATACTTGCGTCCGCCGGTCCGCTTCGCATGGTCCGCCTTCGCCTGCGCGATCAGGTCGGGCTTGGTCAGCGCATCCAGCGCGGTCCCCGCCATCACCTTGGCGACATGCACCATGCCCTTGTGCGCCATCGGCGTCTTGCCCTGCGCGGTCAGCTGCCAGGAATGCCCCGGCGTGCCGATCGCATAGGTCGCGCCGCGCGCCTGCACCGTCGGCACCGCCCAGCTCACATCGCCCACGTCGGTCGAACCGACGCCACCCGATCCCTTGGCATCGAGCGGAACGATGAAGTCCGCGACCGACTTGCCCTTCTGCGGCTCCACGCCGATGCGGCGGTACGCGGCGGCGATGTCCGCCTCGGTCAGCGTGGCCTGGAACTTGTCGGCCAGGGCGCGGTCCGCCTCATCGAAGGGCGGCGGGCCAAGGCGCTGGAAATTGTCGTACATCGCCTGTTCCAGCGGCGTGTTGCCAAGCAGGTTGGACACCGCGCTGACCACCTGCGTGGTCACCGTCGTCTCCGTCATCAGCGCCGCCCCGTCCGCGATCTTGCGCACACGGGTCACAAGCGCGTTCAGCTCGATCAGGTCGCGCGCGCGGATCAGGTAGCGGATCTTCGCGGTCGGCTGCACCACGTTCGGCGCGATGCCGCCGACATCGAGATAGGCATAGTGGATGCGCGCGTCGGACGGCATGTGCTCGCGCATGTAGTTCACGCCGACATTCATCAGCTCCGCCGCATCCAGCGCGCTGCGGCCCAGATGCGGTGCCGCGGCCGCATGGCTCGCACGGCCCTGGAAGCTGAAGTCGATGCGGGTGTTGGCAAGGCTGACCGGCTCGTTCACGCCGGAGAACGCGGCCGGGTGCCAGCAGATGGCCACGTCCACGTCATCGAACAGGCCGGCACGGGCCATGAAGCCCTTGGCGGCACCGCCTTCCTCGGCCGGGCAGCCATAGTAGCGCACGCGGCCCTTGATGCCGTTCTCCGCCAGCCAGTCCTTCACCGCAGTGGCGGCGAGCAGGGAGGCCGATCCCAGCAGGTTGTGGCCGCAGCCATGGCCCACGCCGTCACCCGGCAGCGGCTTCTGCTCCGCCACGCCCGCTTCCTGCGACAGGCCGGGCAGCGCGTCGTACTCGCCCAGGATCGCGATCACCGGGCCGTCCTCGCCCGCCTCGCCCATCATGGCGGTCGGGATGCCGGCCAGGTTCTCGGTCACGCGGAACCCCTGCGCATGCAGCATCTTCGTGTGCTCGGCGGCCGAGCGGTGCTCGGCATAGGCAAGTTCCGGCATGCCCCAGATTGTGTCGGACAGTTCCGCGAATTCGGTCTTCTTCGCGTCAACCAGCCGCCAGATCGCTTCCTCGTTCTGCATCACTGCTCCCCTCGGGTGTGGCGCCAAGGTAACCCGAGTCCGCACGAAGCGAAATCATGCCCGCCGCACCCGCAAGCAGCGCGGAAGGCGCGATGCCGTAGCAGCGGCGGAACAGCAACGCGAAGTGGCTGGGATTTGCGTAACCGACAGCCAGCGAAACCTCGGTCACGCTCCTGCGCCCCTCGGCCAGCAGGGCATGCGCCGCCTGCAGCCGCGCACGCGTCAGCCAGGCATGCACCGGCAGGCCGAACCGGGCACGGAAGCCGGATTTCAGCTTGCGCTCGTTCACGCCCACCGCACGCGCCAGCGCCCTTATGGTCCAGTTCCGGCCGGGGTCGGCCTCGATCAGCGCACGGGCCTGTTCCATGCGGCCGGATCCGCAAGACACGGCGCAGGCCGGATCGGGCGGGCGGCGCATGAGCGCCATCGCCGCCGCCAGCGCATCGACCGCGCCTTTCTCCAGCAGCAGGTCCCCGCCCGCCTCGGGCCCCGCATCCCAGCCGACCAGTTGCGCGGTGGTCTCCGACAGCGCGGCCGGGGTCGGTACCATGCCGATCCACACGCCCGGCCGGCAGGCCCGGCACAGCGGATGGTCCGGCCCGGCGGCGCGGAACGCTTCCAGCATGCCCAGGCTTTCGAGGAAGGACAGCGACAGGCGCAGTTCGATGGCCCGGAACCGGGCGTTGGCCGGATGCCGGCTGCGGCCGCGCACCGGCACCTCGCCGAAGCAGAAATACGTCATGCCGCCCGCATAGACGATGGAGACCGGATGATCGGGCTCGCTCAGCGACCCTGCCCCGGCGGCATCAAGCAGGATGGAAACGGTCAGGCCCGGTTCCATCGCACCGCCCTCCATCCGCTCGGCCGCCAGCACCAGGTCATACACCGTCAGGTCGAAGCCGGGGCGGATGCCGAAGCGCCGGCAGATCCCGGTAGAGGCCACGGCCTCGGGCATGCGCGACTGCAGCTCGGACAGCAGCGAGCAGGGCGGCCCGTCCGCGGCGGCATGGCGGAGCCGCCGTTCCTCCAGCACGAAACGGGGCGGCTCCGCATTGTTGCGAATGACTCGCATTTCAATCTCGGTTCATACCCTACCCGCGGGGTCGGAAACAACGCGGAAAAGTCCCGATCCCGTTCCCCGCGTTCCCGCCTGCGGTGGCCGCGCGCCGACGGGGCCGTAGCGTCGCGCGCCGTTCACGACAGGCCGACCGCACCGATGCCGCATCCCTTCACGCCGAACCGCCTCCGCCCCGCCGCCCTCGCCCTGCTCATCTCGGGCGCCGCCGCGGCGCAGGAAGCGGACCCCTTCGTCCTGCCGCCGGTGACCGTGACCGGCACCAAACGCGCGCAGGACCCGGCGCGGGTGGACACGATGCTGCTGACGCAGGATGCGGAGAGCCTGGCCGCGCGGGGCGTGCGCTCGCTCGACCAGCTCGACCGGCTGTTCCCGGACCTGACCATCCGCCCGCGTTCGGGCCGCACCTATTCCAACGTGACCCTGCGCGGGCAGACCTCCGCCGATTTCTACAGCCCCTCCGTACAGGTGCTGGTGGACGGCCTGCCGCAGGACTTCGCCATGATGGGCCAGCTCCTGCCCGTTCAGGTCGAGCAGGCGGAGGTGCTGTATGGGCCGCAGGGCACGCTGTACGGGCCGGGTGCCGTCGGCGGCGTGCTCAACATCGTCACCCGCAAGCCGGACAACCAGCTCCGCTTCGGCCACACCGTCAGCTACAGCAACCGCGCCGCCGACGCGGGGCTGGGCGCGAACCTGCCGCTGATCCCCGACACGCTGTACGGCGACATCGCCTTCAACTGGCGGGAGGAGGACGGCAACTACCGCAACCCCGCCGGCGGCGGCGATTTCGGCGGCACGCGCGACTTCGGCGGCCAGGTGCGGCTGCGCTACGCGCCCACCGGCAGCCCGTGGGACGTGATGGTGCAGGCCGGCCGGACCGTGCTGAACTCCACCGAGGAACAGTTCGTGCTCGGCTCCGCGCTGAGCGGCCGCGAGGCGCTGCCGTTCGACTCCCACTACCGGCTGCGCATCAACTCATACGGGCTGGTCGCCTCCTACACGGCGGACGATTTCATTGTCAGCGCGCTGACCGGATATCTCGACCGCGACCTCGACCGCGTGATCCAGGGCTACATCTCGCCGGAGACGCAGAGCCAGTTCAGCCAGGAACTGCGCATCGCCTCGCGGCCCGATGCGGGGCGGCGCTTCGACTACACGGCCGGGCTCTACTACCAGCACGTGGCGTTCGAACGCCGCACGCCGCAGGCGTTCCAGACCTCGGAGCAGACGCAGAACGCCTACGCGGCCTATGGTGAGCTGACCTGGCACATCACCGACAGGCTCGACCTCACGCCCGGGCTGCGCGTCGATCACATCCGCACCAAGGCGGACGCCACGGGGCTGATCAACTTCAACGTCAGCCGCGACGACACCGCGGTCACGCCCAAGATCGCGCTCGGCTACCAGGTCACGCCGGACACGCGGCTCTATGCGCTGTACAGCAGCGGCTTCAAGCCGGGCGGATTCACCCGCACCGTGTCGGCCTACAACGCATCCTTCCAGTTCAGCCCGGCCGATACGGACAATTTCGAGCTGGGCGTGAAGTCGCGGCTGTGGGGCGGCCGGGTGGAGATCGCGGCCAGCGGCTACTACGCCTATACGCACGACTATCAGAACTTCGCCGGCATGCAGCCATATCAGTATCTGCAGAATGTCGGCGACGTGGAATCCTACGGCTTCGATGCCAAGGTCACGGCCTATCCGCTCGACCGGCTGGCCATCACCGCCACGCTCGGCCTCAACCACGCGCGCTACAAGGATTACCATGACCCGACCGGCGCGGGGCAGGACTTCTCCGGCAACCGCCCGGCCTACGCCCCGCCGGTCACGGCCGGACTCGATGTCGGCTACACCTTCCGCCTGCCCGGCAACGCGGGGGAGCTGACGCCGCGCGTGGGCGTGACCTATGTCGGGCGCGTCTATTTCGACGACGCCAACACCGTCTCCCAGGGCGGCTATGCGCTGGTCGATGCCTCGGTCGGCTGGGCGATCACGCCGTCGCTGCGCGCGGACGTGTTCGGCACCAACCTGACCAACAAGCGCTATGCGACCTACGGCTTCGATGCCGGGCCGCCCATCGGCGGTGTCTATCAGCTCGGACGCGGGCGCGAGGGCGGGCTGCGCCTGACAGCCGAATTCTGATCCGGTGCCGGCACTCTCCCCCGCGCGCGTGCTGCCGGCGATCGGCGGCATCTATGTCGCGCAATCCATCGTCGGCGGGCTGACCTTCCAGGCCCTGCCCGCCGTGCTGCGCAGTGGCGGGGCGGCGCTCAGCCTGATCGGCGCGGTCTCGCTGCTGATGCTGCCACAGGCGCTCAAGTTCCTCTGGTCGCCCTTCGTCGAGCGCTGGCGGCTGCCGGCGGACGGCACGCGCCGGTCCCGGCGCATCATCCTCATCGGACAGGCGCTCGCGGTCGTGCTGGTGCTGGCAGTCGCGGGCACGACCGATCCCGTCGCGCTGTTCGCCCTGCTCGCGCTCGCGGCGGTCGTGACGGCCACGCTCGACATCGCCTGCGACGGGTTCGCCGTGGAACAGCTTCCGCCCTCGGCGCGCGGCTGGGGCAATGTGATGCAGGTCGGCGGCGGCTATGTCGGCATGATGCTCGGCGGCGGGCTGTTCCTCGTGGGCGTGGCGCGGCTGGGCTGGGCCACCGCCGCCATCGCGCTCGCCGTGCTGCTGGCCATCGCGACCGTCCCGCTGGCGCTGCTGCGCGAACCCCCGGGCGATGCGGCGGTGCAGGCGCGGCACCGCCCGGCGCTCATGCATGGCCTGACGCGGCCGCTGCTGCGCCGCGGCCTGCTGACGGTGGCGTGGGTGCAGTCCGGGCTGCGCGTCGCGATCATGCTGATGGGACCGTTCCTGATCGACCGCGGCTTCGGGCTGGAGGCGCTGGGCCTGCTCACCGGCCTCGGCGGCACGGCCGCGAGCCTGCTCGGCACCCTCGCCGCCGCACAACTGATCGGGCGCTTCGGCGCCGGGCGGCTGCTGTGGGCCGTCGCGGCGGTGCAGGCGGCGCTGTTCCTCGGCCTCGCGGTCGCGGCGCATCTGCCGGGCCTCCCGCAGACGGGCCTGGCCGCGCTGGCGCTCGCCCTGTCCTTCGCGACGGGCGCGGGCTTCGTCGTCCTCTACACCGCCATGATGGGCTGGGCCGCGGGGCCGCAGCCCGGCATCGACTTCACCCTGCTGCAATGCGCGGATGCGCTGGTGGCCGCCGTGACGGGCCTGGCCGCGGGCAGCCTCGCGCAGCATCTGGGCTACGCGCCGTGCTTCCTGCTGGCCGCGGCACTGGCGCTGACCGCGGCGGCCGGGGTGGCGCGGCGGGGCCGCGTCCGGATGGCCGCATGACCGGCCGCCATGCCCTGATCCTCGGCGCCGGCGTGGCCGGGCTGTCGGCCGCGCTGATGCTCGGCCGCGCCGGCTGGCGCACGACCGTGGTCGAACAGGCGCCCAGCCTGCGCACGGATGGCTACATGATCGGCCTGTCCGGCCCCGGCCATCGCGCCGCGCAGCGCATGGGCCTGCTGCCCGCGCTCGTCCCCCGCGCGCGCGACATCCGCGAGAATGTCTATCGCGACCGGCGCGGACGGGAATTGCTGCGCGTCCGCTATCACGACCTGCTGCAAGGCATCGACTGGATCACCCTTGCCCGCACCGACCTGGTCGAAGTGCTGCACGCATCCCTCGACGGCAGCACGGCCTTGCGGCTCGGCAGCACGCTCGCCGACTTCGTGCAGGAAGCCGATGGCGTGCGGGCCACGCTGGACGACGGCACCGTGCTGGAAGCCGACCTGCTGATCGGCGCGGACGGTGCCCATTCGGCGCTGCGGCGGATGCTGTTCGGCCCCGACGGAGCCGCGGCGCGGCCGCTTGGCTACCGCGCCGCGGCCTTCCAGATCCCGGACCGGCACGGGCTGGGCGAGGATTTCCTCTCCTACGCCGAGCCGGGACGGCTGAGCGAGGTCTACACGCTGGCGGACGGCACCCTCGCCACGCTCTACGCCTGGCGCTGCACCGACACCGCGCCGGTGCCACCGGCCGAACGCCGCGGCACGCTGCGCACCGCCTTCGCCGGCACGCATCCCGAGGCGCTGGGCTGGATCGACGACCTGCCGGACGGCGCGCCGATCTACATGGACGCGCTGACGATGATCGACCTGCCCGCGTGGTCGCAGGGATGCGCGCTGCTGCTGGGCGATGCCGCGCATTGCCTGACCCTGGTTTCCGGCCAGGGCGCGGGCATGGCGATGACATCCGCCTGCGTGCTGGCCGAGGAACTGGCAGCGGACGGCGACGTCCCCGCCGCACTGGCGCGCCACGAAGCCCGGCTGCGGCCCGCCATCGCGCGGCTGCAGGCGCACAGCGCCCGCAACGCGGCCTGGTTCGTGCCCGCCACGCCGATGGCTTTCGCCGTGCGCAACGCGGCGATGCGGCTTCTGCCGCGGCGGCTGCTGGCCCGCTGGCTGCTGAGCGCGGTGCGGACCGAGATCAGACTGGCGGAGGCACCGGCGGCGTAGCCGGCGGCGCATCGGGCGTCTCGGGCTCCGGTTCGGATGCGCCGTCCCGGTCGCCGATCGCTTCCGCCACCTGTCCCGCGCGCGCCAGCGCCTTGTCGAGCTCCGACATGGTGTGGGCCAGGTCCTCGCTCTCATCCGCGCGCCAGGCGCGCAGGGTCCACAGCCACACGGCGAGCAGCCCCTTGGCCCGCAGCGCCCCGCGCAGCCCGCGCGCCGACCCGCCCGCCGCCTCCAGCATCCAGCCCATGGACGCCAGCGAGGCCGGCAGCAGGGCGGCCGCCACCATCGGGTCGCGCAGCACCGCCAGCACGCCCTCGCGATGGCGGTTGAGGAAGTCGAAACGGCGCATCAGCAGGTCGAACAGCCGGTCGCGGACCGGGCCTTCGGTCGGGGCACCCGTCAGGGCGTAGCGGTCGGCCTGCTCACCGAAGCGCAGCAGCAGGCAGTGCCGCGCCGGGAACCGTGCCCGCGCGCGGCCCAGCGGCAATTCCGCTTCCCGCGCCGCCTCGGCCACGCTGACCGCGCCCCAGCCCTCCCGGGCCGCGAGCGCGAACGCGGCCGTGACCATCGCCGTGTCGAAGGCTTCGTCGTCCATGTCCGGAAGGTGGGGAGCGCCGCTCAGGATGCCAGTTCCCGCGAACGCGAGGTGGCCGCCGCGATGGCGCGGGAGATCAGGTCCGGCCAGGCGGATTGCTCCATCAGCACCGCCAGCGCGCGCTCCGTCGTGCCCTTGGGGCTGGTCACGTTCCGCCGCAGCACGGCCGCGTCCTCGGTGGAGGCCTCCAGCAGCGCGCCCGAGCCCGCGACGGTCTGCCGCGCGATCAGCCGGGCGACATCCGCCGGGATGCCCTGCTCCACGGCCGCGGCCTCCAGAAGCTCGGCCAGCAGGAACACATAGGCCGGCCCGCCGCCCGACACCGCCGTGACGGGATCGATCAGCGCCTCGTCCTCCACCCAGGCGACGGTGCCGACGGCACGCAGCAGCCGGTCGGCCAGCGCCCGCTGGGCCGCGCTGACCTCGGGGGCCGCGAAGCCCACGGTCACGCCCCGGCGCACGGCGGCCGGCGTGTTCGGCATGGCGCGCACGATCGCGGCATCGCCGCCGAGCATCGTCCGCATCCCGGCCACCGTCCTGCCGGCCATGATGGTGAGGAACAGCGCCTGCCCGGCGAACCGCGCATAGAGCGGCACCGTGGCCGGCGCCTCCTGCGGCTTCACCGCGAAGACCACGGCGCCCGGCGAGAAACCGTCCGGGATCGCGGCGGCATCGGCGACGGTTGTGACACGGGGCGCAAGGGCGGCGGACGCGCCGGGCTTGGGATCGACGGCGACCGCGCTTTCCAGCCCCTGCTCCAGCCAGCCGGAAAGCATCGCGCCGCCCATCTTGCCGCAGCCGACCAGCAGGATGGGGGGAAGAGGTTCGGACATGGTTTCGGGGCTAGCATGAGTGCAGCCCCTGCGCCACGCAGCGGGATGTCACGCGCGGGATGCGCGGGACGCGCGCGGGAGACCCGCGCGCGTCAGGGAATGGCTATGCCTCCCCCACGCAGTCCAGCATCGCCGCCTCCAGCGCCTCCCTGGGCGACTTGCCGCCCCAGAGCACGAACTGGAACGCGGGGAAGAAGCGCTCGCATTCGGTGATGGCGATATCGACCATGTCCTCCAGCGACTCGGCGGACGCCCCCGGCGCGCCGCGCAGCAGCACGGCGTGGCGGAACACCGGCGTGCCGTCGTCCGGGTCCATGCCGAAATGGCCGATCCACAGCCGCTCATTGGCGAGCGCCAGCAGCTCGTACAGCGCCGAACGGCGCTTTTCCGGCACCTTCAGGTCGAAGGCGCAGGTGAAGTGCATGGCGCTGATCTCATTCGACCAGTTGAAGAACATGCCGTAGTCGCACCACCTGCCCGGGGCCTCCGCGGCCATCTCGGATTCGGTGCGGCGGTCGAACTGCCAGTCGTTCGCGGTAACGATCTGCTCCACGATATCAAGAGGATTGGCGATGAGCTCGATCTCGGTCGAGCCGGCGGTGGCGGTCATGTGCGGCCTCCACGCGGGAAGAAAAACCCGTCTGCAGCGCCGGGACCGCTAGGACTTGGGCCGACAGGCCCCCTGCGCCACGAGGGGTAGGCTAAGGAACGAAATTGGTGCGCCGCAAGAGGCGATCGGCACGTTACATTCATGTCACGCGTTGCTGCCCTCCCCGCCCACGGCGTCAGGCTTGGGGGCGATCGCCTCCTTCACGGCGGCCAGCTCGGCCTCGACCGCGGCAAGCCGCGCCTCGGCGAGTTCCTGGCCAGTGCGGGCATTGGCCGCGATCTCCCGCACGGCGTCCAGTTCTTCCCGCTTCACGAGGTCGAGACGGCGGATCGTCTCCTCCAGGCGGGACTTCACCAGGCTCTCGATCTCGTCGCGGACCCCCGTCAGCACCGACATCGCCCCCCCGGCCAGCCCGGCCACGTCGTCGAACAAGCCTTTGCGATCAACCATCAACTCTCTCCCGGTAGGCAGCGGCGCCCGGCTTGGATATGGGGCGTCGCATGTTTCTCGTCACCGGCGGGGCCGGGTTCATCGGTTCCAACCTCGTGGCCTCCCTGGTCGCGGACGGGCTGGAGGTGGTCGTTTGCGACCGTCTCGGCACGGAAGGCAAGTGGCGCAACCTGCGCAGCCACCCGCCGGCCGCCCTGGTCGCGCCGGAGGACATCCACGACTGGCTCGGCCGGCATCCGCCGCTGGAGGCGATCGTCCATCTCGGCGCGGTCAGTTCCACCACCGAGACCGACGGCGACCTGACCTTCCACACCAACGTCACCCTGTCGCAGCGCCTGTGGGACTGGTGCGCCGCGCGGGAGGTGCGCTTCGTCTACGCCTCCTCGGCCGCGACCTACGGCGACGGCAGCGCGGGGTTCGATGACGATGCCGCCCCCGCCGCGCTCGCCGCGCTGCGTCCGCTCAACCTCTACGGCTGGTCCAAGCACGCCTTTGACCGCTGGGTGGCACACAATCTCGCCCAGGGCCGGCCACGGCCGCCGCAATGGGCCGGGCTGAAGTTCTTCAACGTCTACGGCCCGAACGAATACCACAAGGGCAGCATGATCTCGGTCGTGAAGGTGAAATACGACGAGATCGCCGCCGGCCGGCCCGCGCGGCTGTTCCGCAGCGACCGGCCCGACATCGCGGATGGCGAACAGCGGCGCGACTTCGTGCATGTGGACGATTGCGTGGACGTGATGCGCTGGCTGCTGTCGGCCCCGCATGTCTCGGGCCTGTTCAATCTCGGCACCGGGCAGGCGCGCAGCTACCGCGATCTGGTGCATGCGATCTTCGCGGCACTGGATCGGCCGCCCGGGATCGAATTCATCGACATGCCGGCCGCCCTTCGTGGCCAGTACCAGAGCTTCACACAGGCGCGCATGGACCGGCTGCGCGCCGCCGGCTGGCCGGGTCAGTCCACGCCGCTCGAAACCGGGGTCGCGCGCTACGTGCGGGACTTCCTCACCCAGCCGGACCCGTATCGCTGATGTTCTTCGCCCTGCCGTTCCCCGCCATCGACCCGGTCGCGGTCGCGATCGGCCCGTTCGCGATCCGCTGGTACGCGCTGGCCTACATCGCGGGCCTGCTGCTGGGCTGGCGGCTGCTGCGCCGGCTGATGGCGGCCCCTCCCACGGTCGGCAGCCTGCAGCAGGCGGACGACTTCCTCACCTGGGCCACGCTGGGCGTGATCCTGGGCGGGCGGCTCGGCTACGTGCTGTTCTATCGGCCGTCCTTCTACTTCGCGCACCCGCTGGAGATCCTGAAGGTCTGGTCCGGGGGCATGAGCTTCCACGGCGGCGCGCTGGGCGTGATCATCGCCATCATCGTCTTCGCCCGGCTGAGCCGCATCCCGATCCTGGCGCTGGGCGACCGGGTCGTGCCCTGCGTGCCGATCGGGCTGGGCCTTGGCCGCATCGCCAACTTCATCAACGGCGAATTGTGGGGCCGCGTGACCGACGTGCCCTGGGCCATGGTGTTCCCCACCGGCGGCCCGCTGCCCCGCCACCCGAGCCAGCTCTACCAGGCGACGCTGGAAGGGCTGGTGCTGTTCCTGGTGCTGTTCCTGCTTGCCAGGAAGGAAAGCATCCGGGCGCGCTACGGCTTCATCAGCGGCGCCTTCCTCGCCGGCTACGGCATCGCGCGCATCATCGGGGAGTTCTTCCGCGAACCGGACTCGTTCATGGGCTTCCTGACCTTCGGGGCAACGATGGGCCAGTTGCTCTCGGTCCCGATGGTGATCGTGGGCGCGGTCCTGATGCTGCGCGCGCGCCCGGCGGCCGCGCCGGCGCAGCAGGGGGCCTGACACCACCGTGCCCGCCCCGGAGCGGCTCGACTGCTTCATGGCGCGCGCCAACGCCCTCTACTACGCGACGCATGACCCGTTCGGCGACTTCACCACCGCGCCCGAGATCAGCCAGGCCTTCGGGGAGGTGCTGGGCGCCTGGGCGGCCGTGGTCTGGCAGGGCATGGGCGCGCCCGAGCGCGTGACGCTCGCCGAGCTGGGGCCGGGGCGCGGCACGCTGATGGCGGATGCGCTGCGCGCGATCGCCGCCGCCCTGCCCGGCTTCCGCGCCGCGCTGTCGGTGCATCTGGTCGAGACCTCGCCTGGCCTGCGCGCCGTCCAGCGCGAACGCGTGCCGGACGCGACCTGGCACGATTCGGCGGCCACGCTGCCGGACGGGCCGCTGATCGTGCTCGCCAACGAATTCCTGGACGCGCTGCCGATCCGCCAGTTCGTGCGCCGGGGCGCGGGCTGGACGGAACGCTTCGTCGCCGGGGACCGCTTCGTCGAACATCCCGCCGACCCACCAGAGCGCGACGCGGAAGACGGCGCGGTGGTGGAGGTGAACGAGGCGGCCCTCGCGCTTGTGACCGCCCTCGCGCGGCGCCGGCAGGTTGCGGCGCTGTTCATCGACTACGGCCCCGCCGAATCGGCCCCGGGCGACAGCCTCCAGGCGATCCGGGGCGGTACCCCCGCCGACCCGCTGGCCGAGCCGGGCAGCGCGGACCTGACGGCCCATGTCGATTTCGCCGCGCTGGCAGGCGCCGCACGCCGCGCCGGTGCGGCGGTCTATGGCCCCACGCCCCAGGGCCCGTTCCTCGCCCGGGTCGGCCTGCATGCCCGGGTCGGACGGCTGAGCCGCGCCGCGCCTCCCGAGACGGCGCGCCGCCTGCTGCAAGGCCTGCACCGGCTGACGGACCCCCACGCGATGGGCCGCCTGTTCAAGGCGCTCTCCGTCTGCGACCCTGAACTGCCGCCACCACCGGGATTCGATGACGCCTGAATTTCTGACAGCCCCGCTCGCCGCGCGGCATGGCTTCTTCACGCGACGGGGCGGTGTGTCCCAAGGGCCGTATGCCTCGCTCAACGCCAGCCTGTCCTCCGGCGATGATCCGGCGGCGGTGCGCGACAACCGCGCCGGCGCGGCCCGCGCGCTGGCGGCAGATCCCGCGCTTCTGGTCGGGCTGCATCAGGTCCACGGGCCGGACGTGATCCGCGTGACCGATCCCTGGCTGCCCGGCGAGGGACCGAAGGCGGATGCGATGGTCACGGACCGGCCGGGCATCGCGCTCGGCATCGTCACCGCCGATTGCGCGCCGGTGCTGTTCGACGGCGGCAGTGTGGTCGGCGCCGCCCACGCCGGCTGGCGGGGCGCGGTCGCGGGCGTGCTGGAGGCCACGGTGGCGGCGATGCGCGCCCTGGGCGCCACCACGATCACCGCCGCGATCGGTCCGTGCATCCGCAAGGCCTCCTATGAGGTCGGCCCGGACCTGCGCGATGCGGTGCTCGCCCGCGATCCCGCCGATGCCCGCTTCTTCGCGCCGGGCGAAGGCGGGGACCGCTGGCAGTTCGACCTCGCCGGCTACTGCGCCGCCCGGCTTGCCGGACTGCCCGTCCATGTGGTGGATGCGGACACCATGCCGGACGACACCCGCTTCTTCAGCCACCGCCGCAGGACACGGGCCGGCGGTGGGCCGATCGGCCACCAGATCAGCATCATCGCCTGCGGCTGACCGATGGGCGGTCCATACATGGGGTTCTTCTTCCTGCTGATCCTCCTCGTGACCCTGGCGTCCTGTTTTGCTTGATTTTGCCCTCAATCGCCGGGCGGACGCATCCGCGCCCTTGGCTCGCGGCAAAGGCCGCGGGCCGCAGTCGCGGCCTCGGACCGGCCTGTGGGCCGGCCCGCTCATGGCCACGCTCGCCCTGCTGGCGCTCGCCGGTTGCGGGGACCTGCCGCGCCCGTTCCAGGGCGCGCCGGGGATCGAGGCTGTGCGGCTCGCCCGCCCGCCCACCGCGCGCCTCGCCGTACCGCCCGCCAACGCGGCCCTGCTGCCGGATGCGGGCGCGGAGCAGTTCGCGGACATCGTCGCCGACGAGCTGGAGAAGATCGAGGTGCCGGCCGTTGCCCGCACGCCGCACCAGGGCGACTGGAAGCTCGCCATCACCGCGGAGACCGCGGGCGACGCAGTGGTGCCGACCTATTCCGTGCTGAACCCCGAAGGTGAGGCCCAGGGCGCGGTGCAGGGCACGCCCATCCCCGCCGCCGCCTGGGCCGCGGCCGACACCGCCACGCTGCGCACGGCCGGCGCCTCCGTCGCGCAGAACATCTCCGCGCTCCTCACCCGCATCGAGGCGGCGCGCAAGGCATCCGACCCCGCATCGCTGGTCGCGCACGGCCCGGCCAAGGTGGCGATGCTCACGGTCAATGGCGCGCCGGGGGACGGGAACCAGCAGCTCGCGCGGCAGATGCGCGAATTCCTGACCAAGCGCGGCCTGGTCGTGCAGGACGGCGCGCGCGGCGCGGACTGGCTGCTGGAAGGCCGGGTCCGGGTCGCGCCCGGCTCCCGCCCCGGCGTGCAGCAGGTGGAGATCCAGTGGCTGGTCGCCGATGTCTATGGCGGCGAACGCGGCCGGATCGTGCAGATCAACGAGGTGCCGACCGGCAGCCTGGACCGCGCCTGGGGCGACGTCGCCTTCGTGGTCGCGGACGAGGCATCGGGCGGCGTCAAGGACGTGATCGACCGGCAGCCGCGATGACGGAGCCGGCCCGCATGGACTCATGACAGTCGGATTGCTACGACGCCGACGCCGTCTTATCGCCGCCCGGGACCGCCGCCCCATGAAGATTGTTGCCTGCAACTCCAACCGGCCCCTGGCCGAGGCGGTTGCCGCTGCGCTGAACCTGCCGCTGACCCGTGCCTCGGTCCGCCGCTTCGCGGACATGGAGGTGTTCGTGGAGATCCACGAGAACGTCCGCGGTGAGGACGTGTTCGTGGTCCAGTCCACCTCCTACCCCGCGAACGACAACCTGATGGAGCTGCTGATCACGCTCGATGCGCTGAAGCGCGCGAGTGCACGGCGCATCACCGCGGTGATCCCCTATTTCGGCTATGCGCGGCAGGACCGGAAATCCGGCAGCCGCACGCCGATCTCCGCCAAGCTGGTCGCCAACCTGATCACCGAGGCAGGGGCCGACCGCGTGCTGACGCTGGACCTGCATGCCGGGCAGATCCAGGGCTTCTTCGACATCCCGGTGGACAACCTGTACGCGGCCCCGTTCTTCGCCCGCGACATCCAGGAACGCTATGCCGGCCGCGACCTGATGATCGTCAGCCCCGACGTGGGCGGCGTGGTCCGCGCGCGGGCGATCGCGACACGGCTCGGCGTGGACCTCGCCATCGTGGACAAGCGCCGGCCGCGCGCGGGCGTGTCCGAGGTGATGAACATCATCGGCGACGTGCAGGACCGCCACTGCCTGCTGGTGGACGACATCGTCGATTCGGGCGGCACGCTGGTGAACGCCGCCGCGGCACTGATCGAGGCCGGGGCCAAGTCGGCCGGCGTCTACGTGACGCACGGCGTGCTGTCCGGGGGTGCCGTGGCGCGCATCGCCTCCTCGCCCATCGAGATGCTGACCACGACCGATTCGATCCTGGCGACCGAGGCCGTCCGGCTCGCCTCCAACGTCCGCCAGCTCACCATCGCGCCGCTGCTCGCCGAGGCGATGCGGCGGATCAGCGAGGAAAGCTCTGTCAGCTCGCTGTTCGACTGAGGCAATCCACGGAGGGACCGCCTTGAAGCTCTACTACTCGCCCGGCACCTGCTCGCTCGGCATCCACATCATCCTCAACGAGATCGGCAAGCCGTTCGAGCCGGTGCCGACCCTGCTGGCGCAGAAGGCGCAGTTCGCGCCCGAATTCGTCGCCAAGAACCCCAAGTCCAAGGTTCCGACGCTGGAGCGCGACGACGGTTCCATCCTCACCGAATGGCCGGCCATCGCCTTCTGGCTCGGCAGCAGCGCGCCCGAGAAGAAACTGCTGCCGGAAGGGGCCGAAGGCATCGCCCGCGCGCTGGAGGCGATCGACTACGTGGTCGCCACGCTGCACATGCGCGGCTTCTCCCGCGTCGCCGGGGCGGCCAACTTCGCGCCCAGCGCGGCGGACCATGAGGCGGTCAAGGCGCAGGGCGTGGAGATCATGGCCAAGGGCCTCGACCTGTTCGACAAGCAGCTTGCCGGCAAGGAATACCTGATCGGCACCTACTCGATCGCCGATGCGGCGCTGTTCTACATCGAGTTCTGGTGGAAGGTGCGGCTCGGCAAGGATCTGCCTGCCAACGTGGATGCCCATTTCCGGCGCATGCTCGCCCGCCCGGCGGTGCAGAAGACGCTGGAGACCGAAGGCCTGAAGGTCGCCTGATGAGCCTCGCGCGCGTTCCGTTCTGGTATCTCCGCCACGGCGAGACCGACTGGAACGCGCGCGGGTGGAGCCAGGGCAATGTCGATATCCCGCTGAACGAACGCGGCATCGCCCAGGCGCACAACGCGGCGGCCCTGCTGCGCGGGATCGGGATCGCGACCATCGTCTCCTCGCCGCTGGGCCGTGCGCGCGTGACGGCACAGATCGTGGCGGACGCGCTCGGCCTGCCGGTGACGGTGGAGGACGATCTGCGCGAATGCGCCTTCGGCGTCCAGGAAGGCCAGCCGATGACGGCCTGGTTCGACGACTGGGTGGCGGAGAAGTTCGTGCCCGAAGGCGGGGAGCCGTTCGCCGCCCTGCGCGCCCGCGCGGTGGGTGCGATCAACCGCCTTCTTCCCTCCCCCGCGCCGCTGCTCGTGGTGGCCCATGGCGCGGTGTTCCGCGCGCTGCGCGCGGCCATGGGCATGGAGCCCAACGTGCGCACGCCCAACGCGACGCCGGTGCTGGTCGCGCCCGAAGGCGAAGGCTGGTCGCTGCGCTGGCCGGAGAGTGCCGCGGCGATCGGCGACAAGCCGCCGCCGCTGCCGCGATAGCAAAGCGCCGCTACTGCGGCTTCGGCCCGAAGCGCCGGTAGACCGCCCCCAGCGCGATCAGCGTCAGCCCCAGGCCGAGGAACGACAGCACCCGCCACAGCCCGACCAGGTCGCTCATATCGACCAGGAACGCCTTGGCCGCGGTCAGCCCGATGACGGCGATCGCGGCCAGCCGCAACGGCGCCTGGCCAAAGCGGATTCCCGCCGCCATCAGCGCCGCGCCGAAGACGAGCCACGCGCCGGAATAGGCCCAGAGCTCCGCATCCTCGATCCCCGCCGCGTCCAGCCCCATCGCGTCGGGGTGGAAGGTGCGGCGCACCTCCAGGCTCAGCCAGACGAAGGCGGCGACCAGCGCCAGCAGGCCGAGGCCGCCGCGCAGCCGCTCCGGCTTCGCCAGTTCCGGCTGGCGCACCGCCCAGGCGAGCAGGACCGCCGGCAGCGCATAGGCCGGCAGCAGCGCGTTCAGCAGCGGCAACGCGCCGGCCATCTGGTCCGTGATCGCGGGATTGGCGAGCAGCAGAAGCACGAGCCCGATCGCCCCCGCGGCCCCCTGCAACCGCCAGGCGATGCCCAGAACCGGGCGCGCGGACCGGCGCGCCAGATGCATCAGCGCGGTCGCCTGCACGCCCAGCGCCAGCACCTGCAGCGCCGATTCCAGGAAGCCCATGTCGCGCCGGTCGAAACCGCCTTCGGTCGCCCAGTGGCGGATCTCCAGCGCCACCAGCGCGGTGACGAAGGCAACCGCGCCCGCTTCCAGCACGCCGACCAGCGTATCGTCGCCCCGGCGGCGGAACATCACCGATGCCAGCGCGAAGCAGCCGGCCGGCACGCCATAGGCCAGCAGCAGCCCGTTCACCACCGGCATGCGGCCGAGCGGGTAGTCGAGCACGTACCAGTTGGTCAGCAGCCGGATCAGCACCACGGCGGCCACGGCCAGCGCCACATGCCGCAACGGCCGCAGATCGGCCCGCGCCTCGATCCACGCCAGCGGGGGCAGCAGCAGCGCGATGGCCAGCGTCAGCCAGTGATCCGCCAGCAGCATCGCCAGCCCGAGCGCGATGGCGGCCACCGCACCGGCCGCGTGCGCGCCGGCCCGCTGCACATCGCCCGCCGCCCGCGCGGCCAGCACCAGACCGGCCGCCAGCAGCAGCGCCAGCGCCGCCCAGCCGGGATCGGCCAGCGCCGGCCGCACCTGCGCGAAGGCGATGGCCAGCGCCACCACCGGCACCGCAGCCGGCAGCGCCGTCCAGCGCAGCGGCCGCACCGCCACGCGTTCCTGCCACAGCCCCATCACGGCATGCGCGGCCGCGAAGAGCGCGGCGGCGGCCAGGAAGGGACGGATCGCCTCGGGCGCCCAGCTTCCGGGGAAGATGGCCTGCGCCACGCCCTCGATGGTGACCGCCTCGCCGGTCGGCTGGACGCTGGGCAGGGCCCAGGCCAGCAGCGCGAGGACGCCAAGCCCGGCCGCGAGCCAGGGCATGCGGTCCAGAACCGGCTCCGCCCGCCCGGTCCAGAACGCGGGCAGCGACATCAGCAGCACGCCCCACCACGCGACGGGCGCGCCCGTCGCCAGCCCGAGCAGCAGCCCGGACAGGCCAAGCGCGGCGAAGGGCACCCAGGCAAGCTGCCGCCCCACGGGATGGTCGAGCGCCGCGCCGGGCAGCAGCGCCAGCGTCAGCGCGGCGGAGGCCGGCACGAACAGCGCGGGCGCCCAGACGTCCGTGGCAATGGCGTTCGTCGCGGCCAGCACCACCCACACCGCCCCGGCGACCGCCGCCGTCCATCCCAACCAGGTCCAGGCCGTGAAGCGCACCACCGCCATGGACGCGGCGGTGACGGCGAGCAGGTAGCCGAACAGGAAGGGCAGGTTCGGTGCGTCGCTTTCGACCAGCGCCGGGGTGACGAACGCGCCCGCCACGCCGACCGCCGCCGCCACCGGACCGAAGCGCAGGGACAGTGCCAGCCCGGCCAGCGCCGCCAGCGCCATCAGCACGAAGCCGGCCGCCGGGGGGACCAGCGCATACAGGCTCGCGGCGGCATAGGCGGCCCCGAAGAGCGCCCCGGCCCCGCCTGCCGCCAGCGCTCCGGGCGCATGGTCGGGCCAGGGGGCCGCGGCGGGGCGGCGGCGGAGGAATTCGGCCGCGCCGACCAGCGCGACGCCCAGCAGCGCGGCGAGCACGGTCCGCGTCTCCGGCCCCAGATAGCCTTCCTCGACCGCGTAGCGGATCAGGAACACCGCGGCGAGCAGCAGCGCCCCGGCGCCGAGCCAGACGCCCCAGCGCAGGGTCAGCAGTTCCTCCAGCGACCGGGCGGCCTTGGGCGGCGCGGGCGGCGCGGACGGCGGGGCCTTCTCCGGCTCCGCCGCGGCGGCGGATGCGGGGGTATCGAAGGGCTGATCCCATGCCGGCGCGGGCGCCGCGTCCGGAAGCGGCGGCGGGGCGAAGGGCGCGGCCGGGGCGGCAGCTTGCGGGACCGCGATCCCGGCCGATTTCAGCGCCGCGCGCAGCAGGGCGATGTCTCCCTGGGTGCGCTTTGCCAGCACGTAGCCACGGATACCCAGCACCCAGCCGCCGATCGCCACGAACGGCACCAGGATGATCCACAGGAAATCATCGTCCATTATCCGACCGTTGCGCGCCCATCGCGGCCGGGTCAACGCCGGCGCGGTTGAAGCGCCCGGCCGGTTCCGCTACGACGCGCCCCGCGCCGGCACCCCTGGAGGCCGGCGCTGGTCTTTTCAGGAGATAGAACCATGACCGAGATGGTCCCCATCGAGGCCGAGGTTCGCGCCGGTGCCGGCAAGGGGGTGGCGCGCGCGACTCGGCGGGCGGGCAAGGTGCCCGCGGTAATCTACGGCGCCAAGAAGGAGCCGACCCTGATCGCGGTCGATCCCAAGGTGGTGCTGCGCGAGATGACGCGGCCGGGCTGGAAGTCCCGGCTGTACGAGCTGAAGGTCAACGGCGGCAGCGAACGCGCGCTGATGCGCGACATCCAGCTGCATCCGGTCACCGACCGGCCCGAGCACGTGGATTTCCAGCGCCTGGCCCCCGGCGAGAAGATCCGCGTGGCCGTGGTCGTGCACTTCCTCAACGAGGCAACCAGCCCCGGCCTGAAGAAGGGCGGCGTGCTGAACGTGGTGCGCCACGCGGTCGAGGTCTGGGCCGACCCTGACGCGGTGCCGGCGGCGTTCGAGGTCGATCTCGGCACCATGGATATCGGTGAGACGATCCGCTTCTCGACCCTGACGGGTGCGGAGGGCGTGCGGCCGACCATCACGGACCGCGACTTCGTCATCGCCACCGTGGCCCCGCCGACCAAGGGTGCCGCCGAACCGGCCGCCGCGGCGGCCGCGCCCGACGCAGCCGCGCCCGCCGCCAAGTCGGCGCCGAAGAAGTAAGCGGCGCGGATGCTGCTCTGATGCTGCTATGGACCGGGCTCGGCAACCCCGAGCCCGGCATGGCGCGCCAGCGCCACAATATCGGCTTCATGGCGATCGACCGGATCGCCGCGCGGCACGGCTTCTCCCCCTGGCGGCAGCGTTTCAAGGGCCTGTTCGCGGAAGGCCATGTGGGCGGGGTGCGCGTGCTGGCGCTGAAGCCGATGACCTACATGAACCTGTCGGGCGAATCCGTGCAGCCGGCCGCCGCCTTCTTCAAGCTGCCGGCCGAGGCCATCACCGCCTTCCATGACGAGCTTGACCTCGCGCCCGGCAAGGTGCGGGTGAAGAAGGGCGGCGGGGCGGCCGGGCACAATGGCCTGCGCAGCATGGTGCAGCGTCTGGGCACGCCGGAATTCTGGCGCGTGCGGCTGGGCATCGGCCATCCCGGCATGAAGGAGAAGGTGACGGGCCACGTGCTCGGCGACTTCGCCAAGGCCGATGGGGACTGGCTGGACGCGGTGCTGGACGCGGTGGCGGAGGCTGCCCCGCTGCTGGCGGCCGGCAAGCCCGAGGATTTCATGACCCGGGTCGCGCTGCTCGCGCAGCCGGCGAAGACATAGGGGCCTTCGATGGGGTTCAATTGCGGCATCGTCGGGCTGCCCAACGTGGGCAAGTCCACGCTGTTCAACGCACTGACCGCGACCGCCGCCGCGCAGGCGGCGAATTATCCGTTCTGCACCATCGAGCCGAACGTGGGCCGCGTGGCGGTACCGGACCGGCGGCTCGACATGCTGACCAAGGTCGGCAAGTCGCAGAAGACCGTGCCCACCAGCCTGGAATTCGTGGACATCGCCGGCCTGGTGCGCGGCGCCTCGCGCGGCGAAGGCCTCGGCAACCAGTTCCTCGCCAACATCCGCGAGGTGGATGCGATCATCCACGTGCTGCGCTGCTTCGAGGATGACGACGTCACCCATGTCGAAGGCAGCATCGACCCGATCCGCGACGCGGAGACGGTCGAGACGGAGCTGATGCTCGCCGACCTCGAAAGCCTGGAGAAGCGGCTTGTGGCGGCACAGAAGAAGGCGCGCGGCGGGGACAAGGAATCGCAGGCGCAGGTCGCGCTGATGGAACCGATGGTCGCGGCGTTGCAGGCCGGCCGCCCGGCCCGCACCGCGATCCCGCCGGGCGAGGAAGCGGCGGCGCGCGCGCTGCAGCTCATGACCACCAAGCCCGTGCTCTATGTCTGCAATGTCGAGGAAGGCTCCGCCGCCACCGGCAACGCGCAGAGTGCGCGGGTGGCCGAACGCGCGGCGGCCGAAGGCGCGCGCGCGGTGGTCGTCTCCGCCGCGATCGAGGCGGAGATCAGCCAGTTGCCGGAGGAGGACAAGGCCGAGTTCCTCGCCGGGCTGGGGCTGGAGGACAGCGGCCTGGATCGCGTGATCCGTGCCGGCTACGACCTGCTCGGCCTGATCACCTACTTCACCGTGGGGCCGAAGGAGGCGCGCGCCTGGACCATCGTGCGCGGCACCAAGGCACCCGCCGCGGCGGGCGTGATCCATGGCGATTTCGAGCGCGGCTTCATCGCGGCCGAGACCATCGCCTATGAGGAATACATCGCGCTGGGCGGGGAGCAGGGCGCGAAGGAAGCCGGCAAGATGCGCGTCGAAGGCAAGGAATACGTCGTCCGCGACGGCGACGTGATGCTGTTCCGCTTCAACGTCTGACGCGGACGGTCCCGCCGCGTCCCCTCTCCTCCCGCGCGGGAGAGGGAGTGCTCAGGTCGATCCGAACAATGTCGTCGTCTCGGTGCTCGAAGTGCCCAAGACCGACAAGATGAAGGGCGGGGTCCTGTTCAGCGAGCGATAAGGTCGCGGGGAACGGCATGGTCAGATCGTCCCCACGACACGGATGCGTGCGCGGGCATGGATCTCGGCCTGCGACAGAACCGGCGTCGCGGGGCGGATGCGCTCCACGATGGTCCGCAGATGCGGCCGCAGCGCCGCTGCCGTCAGCACGGCCGGTTCCTGCCCCCCGGCCACGCCATCCTCGATGGCCTTGCGCAGCGCCTTCATGAACTCCGACAGCTTGCCCGGATCGACGGCGAGCTGACGGTCCTCGGGTCCGCCGGTCAGCCCGGCCTGCAGCTCGCGGTCCCAGTCCGGACCGATGGTCAGCAGCGGGATGAAGCCGTGCGCGGGATCGGCGCAGGCATCGCAGATCTGGCGGGCAAGCCGCACGCGCACATGCGCGAGCATCGACGGCAGCGCGCGCCAGCCGGACGCGCAGGCCTCCTGGATGCCTTCCAGGATCGCCGGCAGGTCACGGATCGACACGCGTTCGGCGAGCAGGCCCTGCAGCACGCGCTGGATGCCGCCGGTGCTGGTCTGCGACGGCACCAGTTCCGACAGCAGGCGGCGGTAATCCTGCGGCAGGGCATCAAGCAGCTTCTGCGTCTCGGCATAGGTCAGCAGCTCGGCCATGGCATCGCGTGCGACCTCGGTCAGATGCGTGGTGATCACGCTCTGCGGATCGACGACGGTGTAGCCACGGCCCTGCGCCTCGACGCGCAGCGATTCGGCGACCCATAGCGCGGGCAGGCCGAAGGCGGGTTCAGTGGTGCGTTCGCCCGCGAGGCCGGGCGTGCCGCCGTTGGGATCGAGCACCAGCAGCATGCCGGGGCGGATATCCCCGCGCCCGGCCTCCAGTTCCTTGACGCGGATGACGTAGGAATTGGGTGCGAGCTGCATGTTGTCCTGGATACGCACCACGGGCAGCGGAAAGCCCATCTCGGTCGCGAAATTGCGGCGCATGGCGCGGATCTGGCCGGAGAGCTGCGCGGCATCGCCCGAGGCGAGCGACAGCAATCCGTAGCCCAGTTCCAGCCGGATCGGGTCCACGCGCCCGATCTCGCCCGCCAGCGCATCGCCGGGCGCGGCCGGGACGGCGGGGGCGGGTTCCTGCGGCGCCGGCAGCGGCACACGGCGCAGCCAGGCCGCGCCGCCGAACGCGCCCGCCAGCAGCAGGAAGGGCAGCATGGGCGTGCCCGGCGCCAGCGCGAGCACCACGGCGGTCCCGGCGGCGATGGCGAGCGGCTTGGGGGAGGCGCCCAACTGCGCGACCAGCGCCTTGTCCGCCGATCCTTCCGTGCCGCCCTTGGTGACGACCACGCCCGCCGCGACCGAGACAAGCAGCGCCGGGATCTGCGTGACCAGCCCGTCGCCCGCGGTCAGGGACGTGAACACCGCGGCCGCGTCGGTGAACGCCATGCCGTGGCGCACCGTGCCGATGGCCAGCCCGCCCAGGATGTTGATGAAGGTGATGATGAGCCCGGCGATGGCATCGCCGCGCACGAATTTCGCGGCCCCGTCCATGGCGCCGTAGAAGCCGCTCTCCTCCTCCAGCTCACGGCGGCGGTGGCGGGCCTGCGCCTCGTCGATCAGCCCGGCGGACAGGTCGGCGTCGATCGCCATCTGCTTGCCGGGCATCGCATCCAGGCTGAAACGCGCCGCGACCTCCGCGATGCGGCCCGATCCCTTGGTGATGACCATGAAGTTCACCACCAGCAGGATGGCGAACAGGATCAGGCCGATCAGCACGTCGCCGCCCATGAGGAAGCCGCCGAAGGCAGCGACCACATGCCCGGCCGCGTCGGGGCCTTCATTGCCCCTGGACAGGATCAGCCGCGTGGTGGCGACGTTCAGCGACAGGCGCAGCAGCGTGGTGAACAGCAGCAGCGTGGGGAAGGCGGTGAAGTCGAGCGGCCGGCGGATGAACAGCGCGACCATCAGCACCAGCACGCTCAAGGTGATCGACACGGCGAGACCGAGATCGAGCAGCAGCGGCGGCAGCGGGATGACCAGCACCGCGAGCAGCAGCATGACCGCCACCGCGAGCCCCACGTCGCTGCCCGCGCCGAAGCGGTCCAGCCGGCCACCGAACAGCCGCATGACATCCTGCATGCAGGCGCCCTAGGCGATGCCGGAACTGGGCCGCGGCACGGCGACGCCGGAGGCCGCGTAGTCCCGCAGCTTGTTGCGCAGCGTGCGGATGGAGATGCCCAGGATCGCCGCCGCCTGCGTCCGGTTGCCGAGGCAGTGGCCGAGCGTGTCCAGGATCAGCAGCCGCTCCATCTCCTCCACCGTGCGGCCGACCATGGGGGCGGCGATGCGCGCGGGCGCGGCGGGCGGAGGCGCCGGGGTGTGCGGCGCCGGCGGCTCGACGGTCGCGCCGGGCAGCTCCAGGTCGGGCGGTTCGATCACCGGCCCGTGCGCCAGCAGCACGGCGCGGTGCATCGTGTTCTCCAGCTCGCGGATATTGCCGGGCCAGTCATGCAGCGCCAGGGCGGCCAGCGCCTCGGGTCCCACACGGCGTTCGGGCAGGCCGTTCAGCTCGGCATATTTGGACGCGAAATGCTGTGCCAGCACGGCGATGTCGGCAGGGCGTTCGCGCAGCGGCGGCAGGACGAGGCTGACGACGTTGAGGCGGAAATACAAATCCTGCCGGAAGCGGCCGGCGGCGGCGGCCTCGGCCAGGTCGCGGTTGGTCGCGGCAAGGATGCGGGCATTCACGCGCACCGGCCCGGCGCCGCCGACACGGTCGATCTCGCGCTCCTGGATCGCGCGCAGCAGCTTGGCCTGCAGACGCAAATCCATTTCACCGATCTCATCCAGCAGCAGCGTGCCGTCGGCGGCCTGCTCGAAACGGCCGATGCGGCGCGCGACGGCGCCCGAGAAGGCGCCCTTCTCGTGGCCGAACAGCTCGCTTTCCAGAAGCTGCTCGGGGATGGCGGCGCAGTTGACAGCGACGAAAGGCCCCGCCGCGCGGCGGGACCGGCGATGGATGTACCGCGCGAACACCTCCTTGCCCGTGCCGCTCTCCCCCATGATCAGAACCGTGGCGTCGGAGGCCGCGACCTGGTCGGCGCGGCGCAGCACGGCCTGCACGGACGGGTCCTGGCCGACCAGGGCATGGCCGTCGCGCGCGGCGGCTTCCAGCATGGCCGCGATCAGCTCGGAATCCGGCGGCAATGGCAGGAAATCCTGCGCCCCGGCACGGATCGCGCGCACCGCGGCGCCGGCATCGGCATTGGTGCCGCAGGCGATCACCGGGATGGAGATGCGTTCGCGCTCCAGTCCGGCGACCAGCGCGCCGATATCGTGGCACACGTCGCACAGCAGCAGGTCGCCGCCGCTCCGCCGCAGCCGGTCCAGCGCGGCCTCGATCCCGTCCGCCTGCGCGAGCTTCGCGCCGCGTGCCCGCGCGATCTGCGCCGCCTGCCCGATCTCGGCATCGAGCGAGCCGACGATCACCACCCGCATCGCCACATCCCCCCCGCGCGCGGATCAGCTTCCGGGCCGGTCGGCCTTCACGATTTCGGTCATGGTCACGCCCAGGCGGTTGTCATCGACCATCACCACCTCACCCCGCGCGACCAGCCGGTTGTTCACGTAGATGTCGATCGCCTCGCCCAGCTTGCGATCGAGTTCGACCACCGCGCCGCGCCCGAGCTTGAGCAGTTGCGAGACCTGCATCGTCGCCTTGCCCAGCACGGCGGAGACGGTCACCGGAATCTCGAACACCGCGCGCAGTTCGGCGGGCGCCTGCGCGCCGTTCGCACCGCCCGCCGCGTCCGGGGGAAGTTCACCCAGTTCCAGGTCATCCGTCATGATCGGTCGCTCCGTCTGCGAGAAGCCCCGCCGCGGCGAGCGCGGCACTGATCTCGGCCCAGACCGCGGCGAGCTCCCGCCGTGCCGAACCGCCATCCCACGCCAGCACGGCATCGCCCGGGGCGATGTCCTCGTCGCCGATCACGCGCAGGGCGAGGCCGGCGCCAGCCACCGCGCGCGCCACCCCGTCCGCATGCGGCGGCGCGACGCGGACGGCGGCGCCGCCCTGCGCCAGCACGGGGCGCACAAGTGCTGCGATCTCCATCACCGCCGCTTCGGTCCGCTCTGCGGCGAATCCCGGCAGGGCGCGGCCGAGTGCGGCCAGCAGCAGGGCCGCGACATCCCGGGCCGACGCGACGGCCACCTGTTCGGCCGCCGCACGAAGGGCGGACAGTTCCGTGGCGATGCGGTCCAGAACCGCCGCCACGGCCTGCGCGATGCCCGAGGCCGCGGCCGCCTCACCATCGCGATATCCGTCGGCCCGCGCCTTCGCGATCGCCTGTTCCAACACCGCACGCGGCACCACATCCGGCGGCGGGGGCGGCGGCGCGTCCAGCTCGCGAAGGAAGCCGGCGCCGCACGGCCGCGCCGCGACATGCGGCTGCGGCCCCGCCGGCCAGATACCCGTCTCGAAACCGCGCGGGTCAGGCAATCATCGCCTCCTCGCGCCGCTCCGCGATGTAGATCTCGCCGCGCTGCGCCAGATCCTTGGCGATGGAGACGATCGCCACCTGCGCCTCCTCCACGTCGCGCACGCGCACCGGGCCCAGCGCCTCGACATCCTCGCGCAGCATCTTCGCGGCGCGCTCGGGCAGGTTGGAGAAGACCAGGGCGCGGATCGCCTGCGATGCCCCTTTCAGCGCCACCGGCAGCCGGTCCTTCGGCGCGGCCCGCAGCAGCATCTGCATCGCCTGCGGCGCCAGGCGCGCGAGGTCGTCGAAGGTGAACATCAGCGCCTTGATCCTTTCCGCCGCCTCCTGGTTGCGCGTCTCCAGCGCGGCCATGAAGCGCTGTTCCGACCGGCGATCGAGGTTGTTGAAGATGTCGGCCATCACCTCGTGCGCATCGCGCCGGGCGGAGCGCGACAGGCTGGCCATGAATTCGGAGCGGAGCGTCTTCTCCACCCCGTCCATCACGTCGCGCGGCACCGCATCCATGCGCAGCATGCGCAGCACGACATCGACCGCGATGCCTTCGGGCAGCAGCGCCAGCACGCGCGCCGCGTGATCCGCCTTCACCCGCGACAGGATCACCGCGATGGTCTGCGGATACTCATTGCGCAGATAGGCAGCGAGCACCGCCTCGTTCACGTTGGCCAGCTTGTCCCACATCGTGCGCCCGGCCGGGCCGCGGATCTCCTCCAGGATGAAGGAGGCCTTGTCGCGCGGCAGCAGCTTCAGCAGCAGCCGCTCCGTGCTTTCCAGGTTGCCGGTCAGCGCGCCGCCGCCGAGCTGTTCGGTGAATTCGCGGCACACGGTCTCCACAGCCTCGGAAGTGATGCGGCCGAGCTGGGACATCGCCGCGGAGATCTCGCGGATCTCGTCCTCGTGCAGCGCCTCGAACAGCTTGGCGCCCCGCTCCTCGCCCAGCGCGAGGATCAGCACCGCGGCCTTCTGCGCACCGCTGAGGGTCAGCGAATGTTCGATGCGCGCGTTCATGCGGGTTCCGTCGCCAGCCAGTTGCGCAGGCCCTGAACCGCTTCCTCGGGCCGTTCATCGACCAGCCCGGCCAGCGCCCGCAGCGAGGCGGCGCGCACCTGCCCGTCCACCTGCGCCATGCTCACCATCGCTTCCTCCAGCGGCGGCAGGGGCGGCAGTCCGGAAACGGCAGGCTCGGCCGCGGCGAGCGCGGGCAGCGGCGCTTCGTGCGGAGACAGGGACACGAGCCGTGCGACGGTGGGGCGCGCGAAGGCGTAGATGAAGACGAGGAACAGCAGGATCGCGACAACCGCTTCGCCGATGCGGAACAGTTCCGCCCGCTCCAGCGGCAGGCCGAGCACGCCGGCCGCGTCCGGAGCATCCTCCGCCGCCGGCGCGGCGAAGGCCATGGAGGCCACCTCCACCCGGTCGCCGCGGCGTTCGTCAAAGCCGACGGCGGAACGGACGAGGGCGGCGATGCGGTCCAGTTCCTCCGCGCTGCGCGCGCGCCAGGCAACAGTGCCGTCCCCGCCCCGCTCCGCCACGTGGTCCACCATCACGGCGAGCGAGAGACGGCGCAGCACCGGCTGGTCACGCACGACCGTGCGGACCGAACGGCTGATCTCGTAGTTGCTGGTCTCCTCCTGCCGGCTCTCCTGCGTGCCGGTGTTCCCGCCATTCATGCCGTCCGGATTCGGCAGGTTGTTCTGTACGCTGACATTGGCCGTCGCCTCCGCCGTGCGGCTCTGCTCGATGGTCGATTGCTGGCTGCGCATGACCTGGCTGTCCGGATCGTAGCGCTCCTGCGTCTCGTTGACCTTGTCGTAGTCGTAGTCGAGCGCGGCCTCCGCGCGGACATGGCCGCGGCCGAGCGTGCGCTCCAGCATCTCCTCCACATTGCGGGCCATCTCGCGTTCCGCGGCGCGGCGCTGCGCGTCCCGCGTCGCGGCCATGCGCGCCGCGCCGCCGGTCATCTGGCCGTTCTCGGCCAGCACGTTGCCCTGGCTGTCCACCACCGCGACGTTCCGCGCGGCAAGGCCGGGCACCGCGCCGGTCAGCAGGTTGACGACGGCCCGCGTCTGATCGCGGTCGAGCCGCGCGGCCCCCGCCAGCGACAGCACCACGGAGGCCCGCGCCTCCTGCCGGTCGCGGGCGAAGGGCTCCCGCCGCGGCAACACAAGATGCACGCGCGCCGCGCGCACGCCGGACAGCGTACGGATGGACCGCGCCAGCTCCCCCTCCAGCGCGCGAAGCTGGTTCATCCGCTGCTGGAACTGCGACGCGCCGAGCCCGTCGCCGCGGTCGAAGATCTCGTAGCCGACCATCCCCCCGGCCGGCAGCCCCTCCTGCGCGAGCGCGATGCGCGCGCGGGGGGCATCACCCGCCGCGACCAGGATCTGGTTGCCGGCGGTGAGCTGGAAGGGGATGTGCAGCTTTTCGAGCGCCTGGGCAGCCTGCGCGGCATCGCGCAGGTCCAGATCGGCGCCAAGCGGCATCATCGGCCCGTGGCCGCCGCGCGTGGTGACGAACAGCAGGAAACCGAGCACGGCCAGCCCGACCGCCCCGATCGCCGCCGCGCGCAGCGCGCCCAGCGTTTTCAGTCCTTGCAGCAGCGCGGCCATCGTCGCCGTGATCCTCTGCCCCTTGCGCGGCGTTCTGCCGCATGGGCGCAGAGTGGCGGCGGGCGCTTACCCCAGGGTTAAGGGCGGCAATCCCTTCCGCGTCTTATTGCGCGGTGATGGATGTGACCGCATCGAGCCCCACGGTCAGCGGGCCGAGCTGGACGTTCATCGTGTCGCCGCTGCGGCGCGCGCCGGTCACGGTCGCGACCGTTCCGAAGTCCAGCGCGCTGGTGGTGCCGTCGGCGTTGGCCTGGATCACCGTCACCGTATAGGCGCCATCCGGCATCTGCGTGCCGCTCGCCGTCCGGCCGTCCCAGACCCAGGCGTTCTCGCCCATCGCCGCGGTGACGGTCCCGCTGAGGATCACCCGACCTGCGGGATCGAGCACGGAGATCAGCGTCGGCGCCGCGCTGTCCGAGGTGAAGCGGATTTCCCCTCGCCCGTCCTGCAGCGCGATCTGGTCGCTGTCGGCGACCACGCTCGCGCCGATCAGGCTCGACGCCTGCAACACCTGCTGGCCCTGGTTCAGCGAAATGAGCGCCTCCAGGTTGGCGTTCGCGTTGATCTGCTGCTCGACCGCGGCGAACTGCACCAGCTGCGTGGTGAACGCGTTCGTGTCCATCGGGTTGGTCGGGTCCTGGTTCTGCAACTGCGTCGTCAGCAGGGTCAGGAAGTCCGAGAAGTTTCCGGCGAGGGTCTTCGCCGAGTTTCCGGCGGCCGTGCCGACGGGTGCGGTCGTCGCGGAGGGAACGGTGGCCATGAGGAAAGCTCCGGTCAGGCGATGAGGTCGAGACGCCCGGCAGCGCGATGCACGGGCCGTGCCGCAGCGCGGGGCGGAACGTCCTCGTCGCGGGATCCATTGAAGGACGGCGCGCGCGATGCCTGCCCGGGCGCGCGCTGATCCGCCGCCTGCCGCTCCGCCCCCGATCCGCCGGCGAAGGCGAAGCTGAGCGGCTCGCCGGTCGTAAGGCCCGCGCGGTCCAGCGCGCGCATCAGATCCTGCTGGTCGCGCTGGAGCAGCAGCATCGTGTCGGCCCGTTCGACCAGGATCTCGATGCGGGCATGCCCGCCGTGCGCCGGCTCCACACGCACCTCCACCTGGCCGAGATCAGCCGGATCGAGGCGGACCGCGATCCGGCCGGCCTGGCCGGGGCGCAATCCCGCCAGGAACGGGACCGCCGCCTGCGCGATCTGGGCCGGCGGCGGAGGCGCCACAGCAGGGGCCGCACGCGCTGCCTCCTGCGGCGGCGCGGCGTGCTGCTGTCCGGTCGCGCCCGGGGCCGATGGCGCGGCGGGCGCGGGGGCCACGACCGGGCCCGGCCGGTCCGCCACTTCATGATGCGCGACCGCGACCTCGGGCCGGGCTGTGCCGGATGACTCCGGCCTGACCACGGCCGGATCGTGCCCGCGATCCGCGGCAGAACTTTCCTCGGCCGGCGTCTGCCCGGCAGGGATGGCCGGGTCCCGCTGTTCCCCGTCCGCCGGGCGCAAGGCGACGGATGGCAGGCCGCGCAGGCTGGGGGCACCTGGAACGGCGGCGGCGCCCCCGGGCATCGGCAGCGCGGCGGCGTTCCCGGCGGCGGGCGGCTCCGCCGTCGCGGGCGGCATTGATCCCGGCGTCGCCACGGCCGCCATGTCCGCAAGCGGTGGAGGCATGCGCCAGGATGGCGACACGGGGCTGACGTCATCGGTCTTGCCCCGCGCCCGCACGGGAACGTCCTCGGGCTGGCCCGCCGGGGCCACCACAGGGCCGTCCCGCGGGATCTCCGGCGAAGGCGCGGAGACCGCCGCGGTGACGTTCTTCCCACTGGTCCGCGACGGCACGGCCGGTGCCGCGCTTTCCGGCGCGGGGTCCACGGGGGCCGTGCCTGTACGGACAGCGGGCACGACCGCGCCCGGGGCGACCACGGAAGACGCGGCATCCGGGGGACTGGCCGTCCCCTTGCCCGCACCCTCCACCACGGATGATGCCATCGCCATTCCGTCCGGGGATGATGGCGCCGGCTGTTCGCCCGGCCTGGGCGGTTCCAGCGCGGCCACCACCGTCGAAAGCGCGGCATCGGGCAGGATCAGGTCCTGCGTGTCGGTCTCCGGATCATTGTCCGCATGCATGTCTTCGATCACCGCACCTGTCATCGGCGCCGTGTCCGGTCTTTCCGGCAGCTCCCCGGACCCGGGCGCAGGCACCGTCAGCCCCAGCGCGGCAAGCAACGCCGCGAACCCATCCGCGATCTGCAGCGACATCGCGCCGGCGGTCACCGTCGCGGACGGCGGCGGCGATGCCAGGATCATCGTCGGGATCAGGTGCGGCACGCGCGGCTCCTCGGATCGGGCGGTCGATCCAATCCTGCAAGCGCCACGCCAGCCCATCGCGGTCAGGAACCGGCAAGAACTGCCACGCGCGCGTCCCCATCCCGGCAGGAACGGCCGCTCGATGGCAGGTTCCGGCGTCCGAAGCGGTGGCACGCCGGATGCACCGGGGTCCCGCGAGGCCCGGGAGGCCGGCAAACAACCACCGAGGAGTCCGTTTCCATGTCGCTCTACGGGGCCATGACCACCGCCATCAGCGGGCTGAACGCACAGGCCAAGTCGCTCGGCAACATCAGCGACAACGTCGCGAACAGCCAGACAACGGGCTTCAAGCGGGTCGATACGAGCTTCGTGAACTACCTCACGCTCTCAACCCAGCGCATCCATTCGCCGGGATCCGTCGTCGCGCGCCCCGACTACACCAACACGCTGCAGGGCACGGTCGAGCAGGTGGAGAACAGCCTGTCGCTCGCGCTCGCCGGCCAGGGCTTCTTCGCCGTCTCCCGCTCCGACGGAGAATCGCTCGGCCAGCCGACCTTCGACGACCAGATCTACTATTCCCGCGCCGGCGACTTCACGCTGGACGAGAACGGCTACCTCGTGAACGGCTCCGGCTACTATCTGCGCGCCTGGAACATGGATGCGGCCGGCAATGTGGACCGCACCAGCACCCACGAACTGCGCATCACCGACACGCTGTTCAACCCTGTGCCCACAAGCGAGGTCACGGTCAGCGCCAACCTGCCGGACGACCTGCCCACCGGCGCGCCGGATCCGGCCAGCGAGATCCAGATCTACGACACGCTGGGCACGCTGCGCACGGTGCGCCTGAACTGGACCCGCAACGACCACAATGACTGGACGCTCGGCGTCGTCGTGCCCGACGATATCGCCGACGCGAATCGCGGCACGATCGACATTGCCTTCGGCGACGCCTCGGTCAACACGGTGCCCGACGGAACGATCGGCAATTTCGGCGCGGCCGCAGGCCCCGGCGCGCCCACCGGCACCGCCTATGCTCCGGGCGGGGCCGCGACCGTCAGCTTCATCACCGATTTCGGCAACGGTCCGCAGACGGTGTCGCTGAAACTCGGCAGCTACGGCTCCTCCGCCGGTGTGACGCAATACGGGGGGACCGAATACTCCGAACGCAGCCTCAGCCAGAACGGCGTGCCGCTCGGCTCCTTCTCCTCGCTCGCCTTCCGTGACAACGGCGACGTGGTGATCAACTACGACAACGGCCAGGCGCGCACGGTCGCGCGCGTGCCGGTCGTCACCTTCAACGACCCGGACCAGCTTCAGCGGCAGGATGGGCAGGCCTTCACCCGCACGCTGGAGAGCGGCGATGCGAAATACCTGGATGCCGCGAGCAACGGCGCGGGCAAGCTGGTGGTCTCCGCGGTCGAACGCTCGAACGTGGATATCGCTTCCGAGTTCACCAAGCTGATCGTCGCCCAGCGCGCCTACACCGCCAACACCAAGGTCGTCACCGCATCGGACGAGATGCTGCAGGACACGCTGAACATGCGCCGCTGAGGCGCAGGCGCCGGCCCGCTGCCTGACCGCATGTTCCCACGCTCCGGAGGCGAAAGAGAATGTCGCTGCAATCCTCGCTGTCGATCGCCGTCAGCGGACTGGCCAACATCAACCGCCAGCTCGCGACGGTATCGCAGAACGTCTCCAACGCGGAGACGGCCGGCTACACGCGCAAGACGCGCCCGCAGGAGGCCGTGGTGGCCGACGGCATCGGGATGGGCGTGCGCACCGGCACCCTGGCGCGGGTGATGGACGAGGCGCTGCGCGCGGACCTCGCGCGGCGCGATGCGACGCTCGCGGGCCTGTCCGCACGCGAATCCCTGCTCAGGACCATCGAGGCGGCGCACGGCGCCGCGGAACAGGCGGACAGCATGGGCAATCTGATCGGCGAATTGCGGAACGCGTTCACCGTCCTGCAATCCGATCCGGCAAGTTCCGCGCAGCAGTCGGGCATCGTGATGGCGGCGGATGCGCTGGCCCGCCGCATCAACGCTGTCGCGAATGCCGTCACCGGCGCGCGGCAACAGGCTCAGGACGGGATCGTCGATGGCATCGGCCAGCTCAACGATACCCTGGCCGCGATCTCCGACCTTACCGCCAGCATCAAGACGGCGAAGCTGCTGGGCCGCGACAGCGCCGATCTGGAGGATCTGCGCGACCGGCAGATGAACATCGCGGCGGAACTGATCGACGCGCGCTTCGTGAAGCAGGCGGATGGCGGGCTCAGCGCCTTCACCGCGACCGGCGTCATGCTGCCGCTCGACGGCAGCCGCCCGTTCGCGACCTCGGGCGCGGTGATGGGGCCGCAGGCATACAGCCCCGGCGGCGGCATCCCGCCGATCACGCTGCATGGCGCGGACGTGACCGCCTCCCTCACCGGCGGCAGGATCGGCGCGCTGCTGGAGATGCGGGACGCGACACTGCCCGCCTATCAGGCCCAGCTCGACGAACTCGCCCAGAAGCTCGCCTACCGCTTCGAACAGCAGGGGCTGCGCCTGTTCATCCGCCCCGGTGCCGCGGATCCGGTGCCCGATCCGGCCGCCGCGCCGCCCACCCAGGCCCCCTATGTGGGTTTCGCGCAGGTGATCGCGGTCAACCCCGACGTGGCCGCCGATCCGCGCCTGATCCGCGACGGCACGCACGCGCTGTCCGTCGCGGCGGGCGATCTGCGCGACTTCACGCCCAATCCATCGACCGGCCCCCAGGGTTTCACCGATCTGCTCGACCACATCGTGGACCACGTGTTCGGCACGGAGGCGGCGGCGGGCGTGCCGCACGCGGCGTTCATCACGGCCGGGCAGGGGCCGGACGGGACGATCGCGCTGACCGACCTGCCCGATGTCGGCCTCGGCGCCTTCGCGGGCAACCTGGTCGCGTCGCAGACAGCCGACCGGGCCGACGCCACCGCGCGCATCTCGCGCGAAGGCGCCGTCCGCGACCTGCTGCACCAGCGGCTCGCCGACCAATCGGGCGTGAACGTGGATCAGGAGATGGCGACGATGATCACGCTGCAGAATGCGTATTCCGCCAATGCGCGGGTGATCGCGGCCGTGCAGGACATGTGGGACGCGCTGCTCGCGTCGGTCCGCTAGGGACGGGGTGGCATCATGTCCTGCCTGGTGATCGAACTGCGCGCCGCCGAGGTGCTGATCGTCAACGGCGCGCCCATCCGCTTCCGCAACAAGGCCCGCATCGAACTGACCACGCGGGTCCGCTTCCTGTTCGGCAAGCAGGTATTGCCGCCCGCCGAGGTGACGACGCCCGCGCGCCGGCTCTATTTCGCGTTGCAGACCGCCTATATCGGAGAGGCTGCCGAGCGCAGCCTGGCGCTCGACCGCGCGCGCGACCTCGCCCAGGATTTCGCCGACCACACCACCTCCGGCCTCGCCCGGCATCTCTGCGCCGAGGCGATCGCGGCCGCCGAGGAGGATGACGGTTATCGCGCGCTCAAATTCGCAAGGCGGCTGATCCAGCACGAGAACGCCGTGCTGGGCCTGCCGCGGGAAGAGATGGCATGATCTCCTCGCTTGGCTTCACCGGGCGCATCGTCGCCAATGCGATGGCGGTGCAGGAACGCCTCGATCTCGCGAACCTGCAATCGGCCTCCGGCCACAAGGCGGAGACCTATGGCGGCTACGCGCCGCGGGCCGGAACGCTGATCGACGTGAACGCGGAAATCGCGCGGCGCGAAGCCTATACCGGCGTGATCGACAGCGCCCTGCCGCGCATCGATACGATGCAGACCGCGCTGACCCGCATGGATGCGCTCGCGGGCGACCTGCGCCAGCGCGCGCTGACCGCGATCGGCACCGGTCCCATCGACATCAGCGCGATGAAGGCCGAAGCCGCCTCGGCGCTGGTGGAGATCGCGACCCTGCTCAACACCCAGTCCGGCGGGCGCTACCTGTTCGCCGGATCGGATGCGTCCCATCCGCCCGTTCCCGCCGGGCAGGCCATCGCGGGCGATCCGTCCGGGCCGACGCTCTACGCCGACATCGCCGCCCGGCTCGCCACGCTGGATGGCACGGCCGGCAACACGCTGGACGATGTCTGGGCCGACATCACCGCGCTCACCGCCGACGACACGGCGGGCCGAACGATCTTCTCGGCCGCGATGTCCGCGCCGCTGCCCGCGGGCATCCAGGACGAGGCGCCCGCGACCGCCCTGGTGGAGGACGGCCACCGCATCACGACCGGCCTGCGCCCGCCGGCCTGGAAGGATCCCGCCATGGCCGCGCAGGATCCGGATTCGACCGGCGGCTGGATGCGCGACCTGGTGCGCGACCTGATGGTGCTCGCCGCGCTGCCGGACTCCATGGAGGCGGACGGCCAGCGCGGAGACCTCATGTCCCGCCTCGCCGCCAGTCTCGACCGGACCATGACGCGGCTGAACGCCGATGCGAGCGCGCTGGGTGCCGCGCAATCCGCGATGGAGGCGATCCGCGACCGCCACGCCGACATGGTGAAGCTGCTCAAGACCCAGCGCAGCACGATCCAGGATGTGGACCTGACCGAAGTCTCCGCCCGGCTGTCACTGCTGCGCACGCAGCTCGAATCCTCCTGGGCGCTGCTGGGTTCGCTCGACGATCTCTCGCTCGCGCGCTTCCTGGGCTAGGCGTGATCGCCGAAGGCGGAATCACCGGCGGCGTGAATCACGCGCTCAGACAATGGGCTGGAGCATGGGCCGCGAGCGCAGGCGAACGGATCATGCTCCAGCCGGAGGTTTGCGCCCGCCGCGCCGTGTGCCCAAATGCGCGCGGCATGAAGATCGAAGGCATCTCCCACCGCAGTCTCTGGCTCGCCGAGGACGGACGGTCGGTCCATGTGTTCGACCAGACCCGCCTGCCCTGGAAGCTGGAGACGCTGCGGCTGGCCGGCGCCGAGCAGGTGGCGCATGCCATTCGCACGGCGCAGATCCGTGGGGCGGCACTGGTGGGCGTGGCTACGGCGTACGGCATCGCGCTGGCGCTGCGCGACGACGCGACCGATCCGGCCCTGGATGCGGCCGCCGCCCTGTTGCTGGACGCGCGGCCCGGCCTGGCCTGCCTGCATCGCAGCATCCGGCGCATGTCCGCCGCCCTGCGCGACCTTCCGATCGCCACCCGCGTTGCCGCCGCCTATGCCGAGGCCGCCGCCATGGCGGAGGAGGACGTGGCCGCGAACGCGGCGATCGGGCGGCACGGACGCGCGCTGCTCGATACCATCGCCGCGCGCCATGGCGCGGTGAACGTGCTCACGCACGGCCATGCCGGATGGACCGCTTCGGTGGACTGGGGCACCGCGCTGGCGCCGGTCTACATGGCCCACGATGCCGGGCTGGACGTGCATGTGTGGGTGAGCGAGACGCGCCCCCGCGGCCTGGGCGCGGCACTGGCCGCATGGGAACTGGGCCAGCACGGCGTGCCGCACACGGTGATCGCGGACGGCGCCAGCGGGCAGGTGATCCAGCGCGGCGCCGTGGACATCGTGCTGGTGGGCGCGGAACGGATCTCCCGCCTGGGCGACCTGACCAACACGATCGGCACCTATCCCGTCGCGCTCGCCGCGCGGGACAATGGCGTGCCGTTCTGGGCGGCGGTGGCGACAGCGGCGGTCGATGGCACGGCGGAGGCCCCGGCATGCCCGGTCGAGGAACGTCCATCCACGGAGGTCACCACGATGACGGGCCGCGCGCTCGACGGATCGGTCGCGACCGTGCGCGTGGTGGCATCCGGCAGCCGGGCCGCGAACCCCGCGCATGATGTCACGCCATCCCGCCTCATCACCGGGCTGATCACCGATCGCGGGGTCTGCCCGGCCAGCGAAGCCGCCATCGCACGGCTGTTCCCCGGCCAGCACGCGGCGTGACCGCGCTGGAGGGCGGTGTCATATCGCCCACCTTGCCGCCACGTCCCCTCTCCCGCCATGCGGAAGAGGGAAGTCGAGGCTCTCCAGTCATCCCCCGATGCCCACGGCATCCTGGGGCAGGCGGCCGGAGGCGAATGCCAGCGCGTCGGCCACGTTGAACGGCAGCATCGCGCCGTGATTGAGCGTCGCGAAATGACGATGGAACACGCGCAGCCCGGGAACGCCGGACAGGGCGGCCGCGACCTCCCGCGGTCCCGGCCCGTCGGCGTTCGGCACGTTGCGCTTCGGGGATGCCGGCGCGCCCGATCGCGAGCCGCCGCTGGATGTCTCGACCAGCAGGTCGATCGGCCCCGCCCTGCGGGCGGCATCCGCCAGGAACGCCGCCTGGTCCCGCAGGATCGCGCGCCCGCCCCACCAGATCGAAGGATCGGCCGCCACGTAGGCGCGGAACATCGCCGGCCGCGCGAACAGCGCGAACAGGACGAACAACCCGCCCAGCGAGTGGCCGAACAGCATCCTGCGTCCGGGATCGGCCGGCAGGCGCCGCGCGACTTCCGGCAGCAGGTCGCGGCCGATGAAATCGAGGAACGCCGCGCGCCCGCCGGTCCGCGGCGGCGCGCCTCCGTCGCGGCCGCGCATCGTCTCCGGCGGCACGGCGGAAGTCAGGTCGTAATAGCGCCGCGTCACGTCGAAACGCTGCGGCACCGGGTAGCCGATGCCGACGAACGCCACCGGCACATCGGCCGCCAGGGCCGCCTTCCACATCAGCGGAAAGGTGGCGTTGCCGTCGAGCAGGTAGATGACAGGATAGCCGGAAGCAGGCGGCGGCGCGGCCGGGCGCGCGAGCTGGATGCGCCACGTCCCGGCCTCGCCCACGCTGGCCGCGAGATCGAAGCGGCTGATGCGCGCGTCCTCGATCACCTCGGCCGCCCCGTCCCACGATGGCCCCGCGGCCGGGGCCGCCTGCGCCTTTGCCTGCATCCCGTCCGACATCATGTCCGTGACGGCGTGCCGCCCGGACGATGCGCGGTCAAGCGGCTGGATCGGCTGGCGCGGTTTTCATTCTCGTGGAGTCGGCACCTGTCCGCCCCCGCCCGGCCACCCAATCCAGCATACTGTCGCTGGATGGCCGGGCGGGGACGCGGGCAGGTGCCGACTGAAAAAAGCTCTAGCGCTGCCGCCAGGGCAGGCCTTCCGCCTTCCATCCCGCCACGGCGCCGCGATGGCCTTCCGCATCCATCGGCCCCTCGAAGCCGCCCGCGATGTTGAACGCGTTGGGGAACCCCTCCGCAAGCGCGGCCTGTGCCGCGGCCAGGCTGCGCACGCCGCTGCGGCATAGGAAGTAGATGCGGTGCTCCGGGGTGAAGCCCGTCTCCTTCAGCATCTCCACGAAGCGCGGATTGACCTGCATCGTGGGGAAGACCTGCCAGGGGATCAGGATCGGCTGCTTGCCCGCCTCGGACAGGTCGGGCAGCCCGACATAGGCCCATTCCGCATCGGTGCGCACATCGACAAGCTGCGCGAGGGGATCCTCGCGCAGCGCCGCCAGCACATCGGCCGGCGCAATATCCGCGACGCTCATTTCTCGTGCGGCAGCGGCGGCTGCTTCACCACGCGCAGATAGGGACGCAATTCCTTCCAGCCGTCGGGGAAGCGCGCCTTGGCGTCTTCGTTCGACACGCTCGGCACGATGATCACATCGTCGCCCGGCTGCCAGTTCACCGGTGTGGCCACCTTGTGCGCGTCGGTCAGTTGCAGGCTGTCCAGCACGCGCAGCACCTCGGCGAAGTTGCGGCCGGTGCTGGGGGGATAGGTCAGCATCAGCCTGATCTTCTTGTTCGGATCGATCACGTAGACGGTGCGCACCGTCACCGACGGATCCGCCTCCGGATGGATCATGCCGTACAGCTCACTGACCTTGCGGTCATGGTCGGCGATCAGCGGGAAGTTGAGCGCGTGGCCCTGCGTCTCGGCGATGTCCTTCGCCCAGCCCGAATGCCGGTCGGTGGGATCGACCGACAGGCCCAGGACCTTGGTGTTGCGCTTGTCCCATTCCGGCTTCAGCCGCGCGGCCTCGGCCAGCTCCGTCGTGCAGACGGGCGTATAGTCCTTGGGGTGGCTGAAGAGGATTCCCCAGGACCCGCCGAGGAAGTCATGCAGGCGGATCGGGCCTTGGCTGCTGTCCTGCTCGAAATCGGGCGCGATCTGGCCAAGCTGGATCGTCATATGTGCTGTCCTTCTTGCCGTGTGAGGCATGACATGGTGCCGAGGCAAGCTGGGTGCGATGGCGCGGTCAAGCAGGATTCGTCCCTGCTCCGCGCAAGGCCGGGTGCAGAACATGATCGCTGCATCCCCCCCTTCCTAGAGGCGGACATTCTCCGCCAATCGGTCTAGGCTCAGGCCATGGATCATCCGACCGCTTCGCCCGTCGCCGACGGGCTGCTCGGCGCCATCGGCAACACCCCCCTCATCCGCCTGCGCCGGGCAAGTGCCGCCACGGGCTGCGAGATTCTCGGCAAGGCCGAGTTCATGAATCCCGGCGGATCGGTGAAGGACCGCGCCGGCCTCGCCATCATCCAGGATGCGGAGCGGCGCGGCGTGCTGCGGCCGGGCGGCACCGTGGTGGAAGGCACCGCGGGCAATACCGGCATCGGCCTGACCCTGGTGGGCAACGCGCGCGGCTATCGCACCGTGATCGTGATGCCGGAGACGCAGAGCAAGGAGAAGATCGACTTCCTGCGCATGATCGGCGCCGATCTGCGTCTGATCCCGGCCAAGCCCTACAAGGACCCCGGCAACTACGTCCACGTCTCCCGCCGCATCGCGGAGGAAACGGGCGCGGTCTGGGCCAACCAGTTCGACAACCTCGCCAACCGCGAAGGCCACCGGGCGACCACCGGGGCGGAGATCTGGCGGCAGACGGGCGGGCGGATCGACGCCTTCACCTGCTCCTGCGGCACGGGCGGCACGCTGGCGGGCGTGGCGATGGCGCTGAAGGCGTACAAGCCGGATGTGCGCATCGTCCTCGCGGATCCGATGGGCAGCGCGCTCTACGCCTGGGTGAAGACCGGCGAGCTGACGCTGGAAGGCAGCAGCATCACCGAAGGCATCGGCCAGTCGCGCGTGCCGGAGAACCTGAACGGCGCGCCGATCGACGACGCCGTCCAGATCACCGATCCGGAAGCGCTGGAACAGGTGTTCGACCTGCTGATCCACGAAGGCCTGTCGATCGGCGGCAGCGCCGGCGTCAACGTGGCCGCCGCGATCCGCGTGGCACGCGCGCTGGGTCCCGGCCACACCATCGTCACGGTGCTCTCCGACGGCGGCGCGCGCTACCAGTCGAAGCTCTTCAACCCCGACTTCCTGCGCGAGAAGGGCCTGCCGGTTCCGCCCTGGCTGGGATGACGCGCGCGACGCAGGCGTTCAGCGCGCGAACAGCCCCACGCCCAGCGCCCCTGGCGCGAGGATGCCCGCGCCCCAGATGAAGGCCGACGCCCAGTTGGCGATCTGGAACTGCAATGCGGGCATCCGCATGATGCCCGCCACCAGCGGCACCGAGGCACGCAGCGGCCCGAAGAACCGGCCCAGGAAGACGCTCGCCACGCCCCAGCGGTGGAAGAACCGTTCCCCGCGCGGCCCCAGATTGGGAAAGCGCGACAACGGCCACATGCGCCAGACGGCGTTCTGGTAGCGGTCCCCGAACCAGTAGGAGACGGTATCGCCCAGCGCCGCGCCGATGCTGGCCGCGACCCATAGCGGCAGGAAATCCAGCGTGCCCGCCCCCACCAGCGCGCCCACGCCGAACAGCACCACGGTCGCGGGCAGCAGCACGCCCACGAAGGCGAGCGATTCGCCGAAGGAGAACAGGAACACGATCGGCACCGCCCAGCCGCGATTGGCGGCGATGAAGGCCAGCGCGTCGTGGCCCCACTGCTCAAGACTCATGCGCGTCATGTCCGGGTCTGCGCGCGGAGAAACGCAGCAGGTAGCCGTCCGGATCCTGGACCAGGAACTGCTGCACCGTCACTCCGCCGCCGCCCACGCGGTAGGTCTTGGTCTCCGGTTCCATGAACAGCGCGACGCCGTGTGCGCGCAGCGCCGCCAGCAGCGGGTCGATGCTGGCGACCGCGATCTCCAGGTTGATCCCCCGGCCGAGCGGCGGGTCGAGCGGCCCGGTCCGCCAGTCGCGCCCGGTGCCGAGCTGGTCCAGCATCACGCGGGCACCTTCGCGTTCGACGGCGGCGAAGCCTTCCTCGGGGCGATCATAGATGACCGCGAAGCCGAGGATATCGCGCCAGAAGGCAAGGCTGCGCCGGATGTCGGTGACGGCCAGCTCCGGGACCAGCGCCTGCGGTCTCATCCGAGGTCAAGCGTTCCCGACAGCACCGGCACGGACCGGCCGCCCAGGCGCACGCGGATCGCGCCCGCCGCATCGCGCGCGGCGGACAGCCGCAATTCGCTCGGCCGCCCCATCTCCACGCCCTGGATGCTGGTGAAGGCGATGCGCTCCCCGCCCGACAGCGACAGCAGCAGCCCCGCGAGCGCGGCATTGGCGCTGCCGGTGGCGGGGTCTTCGGGAATCCCCTGCAAAGGCGCGAGGTAGCGGCAGCGGATCAGGTCGTCGCGTTCCCGCCAGTAGGCGAGCACGCCGCGCGCATCCGGCACATCGCCCAGATGGCGGCGGAAGGCGGCGAGGTCCGGCGCGGCCGCGGCCAGCGCCGCGCGGGTCGCAAGCTCCACCTGCAGGGACGACGTGCCGACACCGGACCGCAGCGGCGCATGCCGGTCGGTGCGGATCGCACTGTCCGGCAGGGACAGGCAGGGCGCGACGCGCGACAGGACCACCGTATCGCCGCGTGTCCAGGGCTGGGGTGCTGCGATCTCGGCCGCGTCGCCATCGATATCGGCGACCACGAGGCCCGCCTCCTGCTCCAGCGCGAGGCGCCGCGCACCGCCGGCGCGGCGCGCCAGCACGAAGGCGCTGCCCACGTTCGGATGCCCGGCGAAAGGCAGCTCCGCGGCCGGCGTGAAGATGCGCAGCCGGTGATCGGCATCGGCGCGGGTCGGCGCCAGCACGAACACCGTCTCGCTGAGGGCGAACTCACGGGCGATGCGCTGCATCGCCGCCGCGTCCAGCGCATCGGCGCCGAACACGATGGCGAGCGGATTGCCGCCGAAGCGTTCGGCCGCGAACACATCCACGGTGGCGAATTCAAGCTGCATCGTCATGCGCCGCGCGGATCGCGGCGTTCATGGCCCGCACGCCGGCGGCGGACCCGTCCGCATGGTTCCAGACCGCGCCGACCACGGCCAGGAAATCCGCCCCGGCACGCACGAGCGGCGCGCAATTGGCCGCCGTGATGCCGCCGATCGCCACGCAGGGCAGCTCCATCAGCGACGACCACCA
>Ga0182743_1000213_pt1 | contig 88222 bp, 71 predicted proteins | sample eDN3rd30CKraftOP_FD_128522 | JGI IMG/M metagenome (GOLD analysis project Ga0182743, IMG submission 128522) | Enriched Organic Plus compost microbial communities from Emeryville, California, USA - eDNA 3rd pass 30_C Kraft OP (version 2) (version 2) ...
GCTCGTGCCTGCAACAAACAGGGTGAATTCCGGAGCTCCTAAAATCCATGGTTCATGATCATTCGGCGTTTTTACATGGCTGATCCACTCTCGAACCCCGATTCCTCGATGACTAAGAGCCCCCTCCGGGAGTAGCCATCCAACGTCACCTTCGTGATCGCAGGTGATCATCTCAGGAGTGCAGTGATCAAGTGCTATAACCGCGGGCGTGGCAGACTGGGCTCGACGACTCCTAGCCCGAATTACTCCGTTTGCATCGAAGCTTTCAGCGGGTACGATCACCAGGACGGGAATCGCAGGGGGGGCATCTAAAGACAATAACCTCGGTTTTCCATGTACATCATACGCCAGCAAGGGATCTCTTTCGGATGTAACCGCGAGTACGAGAAGATCCTCGCTGCCCTGCCATTGCTTCCTATGTGTAGGCACAGGCAAGTACATCTCGAGCGCTGGCAGGTTATCCGCCAAATCCACGAAGTTCACACCTTGGCGGCTGATGGCGGTGTCGAGGCCTGAGGAGCGCAGGTACGAGGACAGAAAGACTTTCCCTTCTGCAGCCTCGGAGTTTTGCATCCTTCTATACAGATCGAATCGCGCGTTGCCATCCTGGAGTGAGATTGCAACAGACCGCGCTAATTGATGCGCATGCGCTGTTGTGGCAGAAACGACAGCGTGCTCGGAAGCCGGCTCTATCGCGTACGGCGCCTCGGCACAACCCGTTAGAAGAACTGCCGTAATTAGCAGTGCTACCCGATTCCTTCGCTGCGACGGAACCATGTGCCCTCTCCCTTTTACATTTGATCCATTTCCGGTACCGCGAAGACTCCAGCCACCGTTGGATTTTGTAACACCGCTGCAAGCAGAAGTCAAATTAAAATTGTCAACACTTCGATCGGCTGTACTGAGACCGAATCGAAAACACATGCTCCGCCGAATTTTCAAGGAACCGATGGCTGACCCGTTCACGGAGAAGCTTTTGATCGAACAGAGGCAATCCGCGATCAGTCTGTATGAACGACACAGGAATTGAGGTGTGAAGCAGCCCGGGATCCTACGATTGGCAGTCGCGGTTTTTTGAATTCGACTGTGCGCCCCTGATCTGCGCGATGAGCTCGCGCTCGAGCAGCTCTGCATCGAGCGCCTGCATCATCTCGCGCAGTTCTTCATCTTCGGCGACCTTGTGGCCGAGCCTCGTGTAGAGCCCCGCGACCAACTGCAGCGTCTTCGTAACCTCGGCCTCCATCCGCAGATTGACCTGGAGCGTCAGCTCCTCCCGCAGTTCGGCGATCGACGCTTCCCTGCTCTGCCCGATCAGCACGAAGACCGAAAGAAAGATTGCCTCGAGCGAAACAACCATGGTGAGCAGCCCGAACGGGAACGGGTCGAACGGGGTCGTGCCGAGTACGCCGGTATTCAGCAGAATCCAGAGCGAGAACCAGGCGATGTGAAGCACGAGCGAAGCGGTCGAGCTGGCGATGCGGATGAGCGTATCGGCGAAGCGCTCCATGGGGGAACGATCCGCCGAATGCGCTGCCTTGAGCGCGATCATCGGGTGGCGGCTCGCAACCCGGCTCGAGCGCCGTTCGTGCAGCAGTTCGCTGTCTACGACCGGATTATCGCCGTCCAGCATTTCGTGGACTTGATGCTTCAGATTCTCGTCCATAACCGCCCGGCAGGAGCGAAATCCATGCCTTCCGCTGGCGTATTCAGCACCACTGCAACGGGAAGTATCGGCCTCGCCGCCATCATCGCTTCCTTCACGAGGCGGGGGTCTGGGGCGGGGGCGGGGTGCTTGCGCCAGGAAGGCGGAGCGGGCTAAGTAAAGGTACGTATTTCGAAAACCTGGCGGGACGAGCAATGAAGCGTTTGGCAGCGATCGTACTGGCTCTGGCGAGTTCTGCGTGCTACGGCTCGCTGGAACTGGTGCCGAGCGATGCGGACCGGGTGTTGAGCCAGCATCGGCTCGCGGCGCCGAATCCGGCGCAGTCCGGCAATTTCACAGTCAGGCGGTTGTACTACGGCAGCGGGACGGACAAGGCGCGGCCGGAATACAGGGACTCGGTCGCGTTCAAGACGAAAGCGGTCGACCTTTCGAAATTCGTGTCGATCAATGCCTCGCAGCAGAAGGACCGGAAAAAGTTCTGGGGCTTCGAGCCGAAGAATTTCCCGGTGAACGGGCGCGTGTGGTATCCGGATGGACCGGGTCCTTTCCCGCTCGCGCTGATCGTGCACGGCAACCACAATCCGCAGGACTACTCGGACCCGGGCTACGACTACCTCGGCGAGTTGCTCGCGAGCCGCGGCTACATCCTGGTTTCCGTCGACATGAACTTCATCAACGGGTTGTCGGGGGAGAACGATGGCCGCGGAATCATGCTGCTCGAGCACCTGAAGGCGTGGAAGCAGTTCAACGCGGACAGCGCGAATCCGTTCCACGGCAAGGTCGACATGTCGCGCATTGCGCTGATGGGGCACTCGCGCGGCGGTGAAGCGGTCGGCCATGCAGCCGCCTTCAACCGTCTGGCGCGTTACCCCGACAATGCGAACGTGAACCTCGATTACGGCTTCGACATCAAGTCGATCGTGGCCATTGCACCGGTGGACGGACAGTACCGTCCCGCGGAAACGCTGCAGCCGGTCGAAAACGTGAATTACCTGGTGTTCCACGGTTCGCACGATGGTGATGTCACGACGTTCCACGGCCTGCGCCAGTACCAGCGTGTGAAATTCACCGACGGCGTGCCGCGCTTCAAGAGTGCAGTGTACGTGTACCGCGCGAATCACGGGCAGTGGAACTCGGTCTGGCGCAACAAGGACAACGGTCCGCGCAGCGGCCGCATGCTCGACCTCAGGGGGCTGCTACCGATCGAGGAGCAGATGGAGTTCGCGAAGGTCTACATCTCCGCGTTCCTCGATGCAACGCTCCGCGACGACAAGCGCTATCTCCCGCTCTTCCGCGATCATCGCGTCGCGGCGGACTGGCTGCCAAAGACGATGTACATCACGCGCTTCGAAGACAGCAACTACCGGTCGATCGCTGATTTCGAGGAAGATGTCGATGTACTCTCGGGCAGCATGGCAGGTGTTCGCCTGCGTGGCGACAGCCTCTCCACGTGGAAGGAAGGCCCGCTCGTGTACCGGTCGAACGCCCGTGCAGGTGGGCAGCGCGACCCGCAGAACAACCAGGCGGTCTGGCTGGGGTGGAACAACCGCATCGCCGGCGAGGATACCACGCGCATGGGCCCACCCGCGAGTTATACGATGACGTTGAGCGATTCGGCCGTGAGTGCGTTGCGCATCGACCAGAACTCGACGCTCTCGTTCCTGATGGCGCCGACCAACGACAAGCCCGGCCCGCGGCGCGCTCCGCCCGACAGCACAAAGAAGGACAGCACCGCCAGCCAGAAGAAACCCGCACCGAAACCGGCGCCTCGGAAGCCCGGACGCGATACTACGAGCATCGACATCGAGATTCAGATGGTCGATGCAGCAGGCGCAACGTCGAGCGTGCGATTGAGTCGCTACGGCGCGATCCGCCGGCCGCTCGACGTGAAGGTGCTGCGCGTTGCCGGGCGGGATAAGGAGCGCTTCGCCACGATGTACGAGCTGGTGCTGCAGAGCTACTCCATCCCGCTCGCCGATTTCACCGGCCAGTCCGGCTTCAACCCGGCTCAGTTGCGTGAGGTCAGGTTCGTGTTCAGACCAACGGTCGCGGGCACCGTGGTCCTGGATGACATCGGGTTTTCGAAGCTGGATCCTGCGTTCATGGTCGCGGGATCACAGTAGGTCTGCAGCGAAGGTTCAGAGCGTGGAGCGCGGCTGACGGAGAGATTCGTCAGCCGCGCTTTCGAAACTTCAGGATTCGGAATCCCATCGAAACCGCCAATCCCTTCAGTTCTTCAGCGGCAGAAAATACTTCAGGCGGCAGGTGCCAGTAGTTGGGCGTCATCCGCAGCAGGTCAGCCGCATCTCCCTCACCAAGCACGATGCTGTAAGCGAGTTCCTCGTCTGACTCGAGCGTGAATTGCGCTGCGAGCTGGTCGATGGTTCGCTCGCGCTTTTCTGCACCGATGTCGAGCAGGTTGAAACGTGTGCGCAGCTCCCTGAGATGATCATCGGCCGGGATCACGACCAGCAGCACACCATCGTGCGCGAGCACGCGCGCGAACTCGTTGACGTTGCGCGGCGCGAAGTTGTTCAGCAGCAGGTCGATGGTTCCGCTCTGAATGGTGAGCCGGTGTTTGATGTCGTTGAGCAGAAACAGGAGGTCGCGGTGATCGCGTGCGGCTCGACGGATCGCGGGTTTTGACACATCGGTGCCGATCCAGCAGCGCTGCCGTGTTTCCCCGGTTCGCTGCTCTGCATCGCCGACCAGCCGATTGTACAGGTAACCCAGATAGTAGCCGGTCCCGCAGCCGGCATCGAGTACGCTGTCCGGATCGAGGGTGGATGCAATGGCCGCAAGCCGCTCGGCAAGCGGGGCGAAAAACTCGTGCGCAAAAATGCGTCGTCGAGCATCGACCATTTCCGCACTGTCGCCGGTGATGCCGGATTTGCCGTGGCCGGTGGGAAGCAGGTTTACGTAGCCTTCGCGGGCGATATCGAACGAGTGGCGATTGGGGCAGCGGAGTGCGCGGTCGCTCTTTTGAAGCGGCGCCGCGCACACGGGGCAGGCCAGCAGAGGAATGCAGTCGAACGGTCCGGCTGACAACAAACCTCAGCGCAGACGCAGTCCAATGCGATGCGCATCGGCGACGTTGTCGAACTGTTCGAACGCGTAATCGAGCGAGATCCGCTGGTATGAAATGCCGCCGCCCGCAGTGACCCGCCCGTAGCTGCCGCCCCGAACGCCGCCACGCGCGTAGAAGTTGAGGCCGGAGAACGGCCAGTACCCGAGTTCGAGGCCGCCGCCGCCAAACACGTCGAGATCGGGGCCCCAGGAAATCGAACCTGACGCGATCAGGTCGAGCGGGCCGACCGGCAGACTGCGGTTGCTCGCGCCGAGGGTGACATGGAAAGGCGCATCGTAGGTATCCGCACCGTCGTGGAACGGGATGTCCTTTACGGTCAGCGCGGTGATGAACCGGTTGGTCACATTCATCGTGAGGCCGACATCGCCGGTGAGCATGCCATCGGAGGCTTCGTTTTGGAAGTGCCGCGCGTATTCGACCGCCGCGCCGAGGCGCAGCTTCCAGATGGTACGCGCGTAACCGACACGTGCCGCAGCTTCGACGGCCTGATCGCCGATCACGTTGTCTCTGCCGAGGTCACGGATGTCGCCGATATCGCTGTCCAATACGGGCACGGTGTACTCGAGGAAGCGGATGCCGACCCCGATCCCGCCACTCGCGGCGGCGGAGAATGTCGCCAGTGTTGCATCGCCGCCGAAGCGCTGCACCGCGCCGGACCATCCGGCTGCGCCTGGCAGCAGTGCGGGATGATAGAAGACGATGTCCGAGTCGATGGCGCTGAGCGGCACCGCGTTGGCCATGCCGACCGCGCGCGTGCTGCCGCCGAGGAGTTTCAGCAGCGGGCCGGTGCCCGCACCGAAGTTGTCCTGTGCCTGCGCATTGTTTGCGACGATGCAAATGAGCAGCATCGCTCCAGCGAAACTTCGCATTTCACCTCTGGTGTATCGGCCCACATTGCAGCCGCCTGCATCGGCTGCCCCGCGTAAGATCATCCCAATCTGCCCTGGCGCGCCAGATACCGGGCAAGAGATCGCGATGAGTCGGCGACAGTTGCCGCCTTGGATGCAGTCGTGCCCGTATGCGATTCCGTCCGGCCTGCGGCTTGAACGACAGCGCCCACATCGTTCCTGCTTGCGGAGAGGTGCGCGTGAAGCGGCGGATCCTTGCATTCGGTGTGATTATGTCGGCGGTTCTGGCGGCATTTGCAAGTCGCCAGGATTTTCCGGTGGACGATATCGCGCTCGCCGACCGGCCGCCGATCGCGGGTGTGGCGACCGATCTGGTCACGGTCAATGTCGATTCGGTTGCCAACACGATCGATCTGGTTGTCGGACCGGTTGCGCTGCCCGCGGGACTGCCCGGCCTGCGCGTTCCGATTCAGCTTGCAGAGTTGCCGGTGCACGGCTGGCTCGGTGGGTTCGCCTGGCACATTCGAGATGTACGTGGCCGCGTGTATTCGTCTGAGCTGCTGCATCATTTCAACCTGATCGACCCGGATCGACGTGAACTGTTCTCGCCTGTAGCGCGGCGTGTACTCGCTTTCGGGCGTGAAACGGAAGGGCAGCAGTTGCCTGCATTCATCGGCTATCCGCTGCAGGCCGATACGCGCTTTCTGCTGGTGACCATGTTTGCGAATCCCGGCAGCGAGTCGATCGACTCCGCCTACCTGCACCTCACGCTCGACTTCATTCCGTACAAGCGCGCAATCCAGCCGCTGCCGGTCTTTCCGTTTCATCTCGACGTGGCCGGGCCGGTTGGTGAGAAGGATTTCCCGGTACCACCCGGCAGGACTGTAAAGGCGTGGGAAGGTTCGCCCGCCACCGATGCACGCATCCTCGCCATCAGCGGACACGTCCACGACTATGCGCGCATGCTTCGCCTCGAAGATGTGACCACCGGGGAGGTGCTCTGGGCCGCCGACTTTGACACCGAGGCTGGTCACGTGACCGGCGTGTCGCGCACGATGGCGTGGAAACGCGGCGGCATCCTGCTGCACGCGAACCATCGCTACCGCGCCGTCGTCGAATACGAGAATCCATCAGGCGAGCCGACCTTGCACGGCGGCATGGGTGTGATCGGCGGGATCGCGCTCGTGCGCGGGAGTTTCCCATCGTTCGATCGCCAGAACACCGACTACGCAACCGACCTCGCCAACGTCATCTCGGCGCCGCAACGGGCGCACGCCGGTCACAGCCACGCCTCCCATCACTGATATTTCAACGCGCATCTGGCCACTCTCCGGGCAGTACGGTATACTGCCCGGATCCAACCTCTTTTTGACCGGAGCTTCCTCTATGTCCAGCGGGATCAGCCGGCGCGAATTCGTTGCGAACAGTGCGATGATGGCTTTCGGTGCAACCGTGCTGCCCCGTCATGTACTCGGCGGTCCCGGCTATCGCGCGCCAAGTGACGTGCTGAACATCGCTGTTATCGGCATGGGACAGCAGGGCGTCGAGAATGCCGAGGAGATGCTGAGCGAGAACCTGGTCGCGATCTGCGATGTCGATTTTGCATTCTCCGAGCGGATGGTCCGCAACAAGCTCAGGGAGCGCGACGGCACGCCCCGTCCGAAAGGTCAGCAGCTCGAGAAGAAGTTTGCGGCGGCGACGCGCTACACCGACTTCCGCATCATGCTCGAGAAGCAGAAGGACATCGATGCCGTGGTCGTTGCGACGCCCGACCACCTGCATGCCGCGATCGCGAAAACCGCGATGCAGCTCGGCAAACACGTCTACGTGCAGAAGCCGCTGACCTGGTCGATCCATGAGGCGCGTGTGCTGCAGCGCGTGGCCCGGGAAACCGGTGTGGTCACGCAGATGGGCAACCAGGGCCACTCGAGCAAGGAAGCACGGCTCATCAATGAATGGATCCAGGCCGGCATTATCGGGCCTGTGCACGAAGTCCACGTATGGACCGACCGCCCGATCTGGCCGCAGGGAATTCCGCAACCAATGTCGGCGACCGAACTGCTGCGCAAATCCAGCGTGACCACGAGCTGGAATCGCCGGGCCATTAATGAAACGATCGCCTCGGCGATGGGCGGCAGTTTCACCAAACCCGCGGGGCTCAACTGGGACCTGTACCTCGGTCCTGTTGCCGACGATGTGCCGTACCACCCGGTCTACCATCCGTTCAACTGGCGAGGCTGGGTGCCGTTCGGCGTGGGTGCGCTGGGCGATATGGGCGCACACCTGATCGACCACCCGTACTGGGCACTCGGCCTCACCTATCCGACGCAGGTCGAAGCGACATCGACACCATGGGGCGGGCCTTCCGACAATCCGTTCTGCTATCCGCTCGCGATGAGTGCGCATTACGAGTATCCCGCGCGTGGTTCGCGCCCCCCGGTCAAGCTGAGCTGGTACGATGGCGGCCTGATGCCGAAGCGGCCGCATCTATTGCCGGACGATGTGCCGCTCTCGCGCGAGGGCGGCGTCATCTATGTCGGGGAGAAGGGCATCCTCATGCACGGCACGTACGGAGGCAACCCGAAGCTCTTCCCCGAATCGCTGAACGATGCCGCGAAGAGAGTTCCCGAGACGTACCCGCGCATCGAAGGCTCGCACCACATGAACTGGGTGAACGCATGCAAGGGGAACGGGCAGGCGACCTCCCCGTTCGAGTACGCGGCGCCACTCACTGAGAACATGCTGCTCGGCATCGTCGCGCTGCGCGCCGGCCAGGGGAAGAAAATCCTGTACGACGCGGAGAAGATGCGCATCACGAACGTGCCGGATGCCAACCAGTATCTGACGCGCGAGTACCGCGCAGGCTGGTCGGTATGATGGATCGGGTTCTGCGGATCGGTTCTGGTTCTGATACGCCCGCGGCTGCGCGTATGATACAGCGTCGATCTGCGCCCGCGGCAGCGCGTATGCCGCGACGTCGAATTGGGCGTGTTGCAGCGCGCGCACTGCTCTGGGCTCCGCTGCTTCTCGTTGCGGCCGTGTGCGATGCGCAACAGCCGAAGGCGTCCGGACCCGCGCAGCACAACACGCTGACTGCAGAGGAGCGCGCAGCCGGCTGGCGACTGCTCTTCGATGGACAGACGACGAACGGCTGGCGCGGCTACAAGATGCCGGAGATCCCGGCGGGTTGGCAGGCAGTCGACGGCGCGCTCACCCGCGTTGCACCGGCCCGCGACATCATCACCACCGAGACCTTCCGCGACTTCGAACTCACGCTCGAGTGGAAACTCGAACCGGGTGGCAACAGCGGGATCTTCTATCGGGCAGTCGAAGGCCCTGAGTGGGTCTACTACTTCGCACCCGAGATGCAGGTGCTCGATGACGATGTGCATCGCGATGGGCGCAACCCGCTGACATCCTCGGGGGCGAACTACGCGATCAATCCCGCGCCGCGCGGTGTGGTCAAACCTGTCGGTGAGTGGAACAGCGTGCGACTGCTCGTCAAAGGCAATCACGTCGAGCACTGGCTGAACGGACAGAAGGTCGTCGAATACGAGATCAACAGCGACGACTGGAAGCAGCGTGTTGCCGCAAGCAAGTTCCGGCAGTGGCCCGAATACGGGCAGGCCCGCGAAGGGCATATCGGCCTGCAGGAGCACGGGAGCTGGGTCGCCTACCGCAACATCAAGATCCGGCCGCTGCAATGATGGACCGCCGCGACTTCGTGCGCGTCCTCGCAGGTGCCGCCGGTGCTTCCGCGATCAGTAGTTCGGTGAGCGGCACAACGGTTGGCGCCGCGAACCGTGCGCGCGCACTTGCTGCGTCGGGCATCGACAGGCATTCAGCTTCGGAGCAGCCGGTCGGGATCCAGCTCTACACGGTGCGGCGCGTGATGAATCAGGCGCCTGCGCAGACACTCGAGGCACTCGCAAAGATCGGCTACCGCGAAGTACAGACGGCAGGACTGTACGGGAAGAGCGCGCGCGAATTCCGGGCGATGCTCGATGCTTCGGGGCTCACCGCACCATCCGCACACATCGGACTCAATGCGCTTCGCACGCAGCTCGAGCAGACACTCGACGATGCCGAACTGCTGGGCTACCGCTGGATCATCGTGCCGTCGCTCGACCAGAAGGACCGCACCATCTCTGCTTTGACCGCGATAGCCGACGAGTTCAACCGGATCGCGGAGGTCGTGCAGAAGCGAGGGCTGCGCTTCGGCTACCACAATCACGATTTCGAGTTCACGCCGCAGAACGGGACGGTTCCGTTCGACCTGCTGCTCGAACGGACCGACGCCAGGCTCGTGCATTTCGAGCTCGACCTGTTCTGGCTGCGCAAGGGCGGGCGTGATCCTCTGCCACTCTTCGCGAAACACCCGGGACGGTTTCCATCCGTGCACGTGAAGGACATGGCCGCGGACGGCACGATGGTGAATGTCGGCGAGGGGGTCATCGACTTCGCGGGCATCTTCGCGCAGGCACGGATTGCGGGAGTGCAGCACTACTTCGTCGAGCATGACAACCCTGCGCAGCCGCTGCGGGATGTTGCGGTGAGTTTTCGGGCGATGGGGCGACTCCTCGGCGAGTGAAACTGCATAACGGGCGAAAACGAAATCGAAAGCGAAATCGAAATCGTGAACGGACGAGAGCGAAAGCGGTAGCGAGAGCGAGAGCGTAGGGGGACGAGAGCTTGGGTTGGTCGGTATCATCCTTTACCAGCGAGGGCGCATGGGGGGAGTCAGGTTCAGGTTATCGACGATGATGTTCCTGCAGTACTTCGTCTGGGGTGCGTGGTTCGTGACCATGGGCACGTATCTCGGGACGGCGTTGCAGTTCGACGGGGGGCAGATCGGGTTGGCGTACGGCGCTACGGCGCTGGCGGCGATGATCTCCCCGTTTTTTGTCGGGATGGTAGCCGACCGGTTCTTTGCTTCCGAGAAGATTCTCGCGGCATTGCACATCATCGGCGCGGGACTGCTCTACACTGCATCGACGCTGCAGGACTTCGGCAGCTTCTATCCGGTACTGATCCTGTACGCCCTATGCTACATGCCGACGCTGGCGCTGAGCAATTCGATTTCGTTCGACCATGTACCCGATGCCGCGCGCGACTTTCCGCGTATCCGGGTGCTCGGCACGATCGGCTGGATCGTCGCAGGCGTGATCGTCGGGCGGCTCGGCTGGGAAGCGACGGCACTGCCGATGCAGCTAGCGGCGGGGGCTTCGCTGCTGCTCGGTGTGTACTCGCTCTTCCTGCCGCACACGCCACCGCACGCGAAAGACAAGCCGTTCCACGCAAGCGATGCACTCGGGCTCGACGCGCTTTCGCTGATGAAGGACCGCTCCTTCGCGACGTTCATCATCGGCTCGTTCCTGCTCTGCATCCCGCTGCAGTTTTATTACGCGTTCGCGAATCTCTTCCTGAACGAGACCGGCCTTGCCGAACCGGCGAGCAAGATGACCCTCGGCCAGGTGTCCGAGATTGGCTTCATGCTGCTGCTGCCCTGGTTCCTGCTACGCTTCGGCGTGAAGAAGATCCTTCTGATCGGGATGGCGGCGTGGGCCGCACGCTACCTGCTGTTCGCCAACGGCGATGCAGGCGCGAATGTCTGGATGCTCTACGCCGGCATCGTGCTGCACGGCATCTGCTACGACTTCTTCTTCGTGACCGGACAGATCTACGTCGACAAACGCGCAACGCCCGCAATCCGCGCCTCCGCCCAGGGCTTCCTCGCCTTTATTACGCAGGGCGCAGGACTGTTCATTGGCGCGTGGCTCGCGGGTCGTGTGGTCAACAACTACACTGCGCCCGACGGCGTACACGATTGGAATGGCATCTGGCTCGTGCCCGCGGCGATCGCTGGAGTCATCCTGATTGCGTTTGCAGTGCTGTTCCGCGCATCGAAGGAAGCACCGGCCGAGGAGACGGTGCCGGCGCTTTAGCGGCAGGGGACGGCGACGGCGTTATAACGGCAGGCGACGGGGACGGCGTTATAACGGCAGGGGACGGGGACGGCGACGGCGATGGTCACGGCAGGGGACTGGGACGGGGACGGCGACAACAGCGAGGAAGAATCACGCGCCCGTGCCGCGGTTCGTGGTCTCCGTCGCCGTCACCGTCGCCTGATTCGTTGTCACCGTCGCCTGACTCGTTGTCGCCGTCGCCGTCGCCGTCGCCTAATCTTTGTACGGATCAAACTCGTTTGCGCCGGCCATTACGACGATAAGCGGGCGCAGCGTGTGCAGCACTTCGATCGTGTGTCCCTGCGCGGCGAGGACTTCGGGAAGCCGCCGATAGACGTGGGGCGACTCGTCGAGGCCGCCGCCGCGCAGGACAACCCCCTTCGCGCGGACCCACGAGTCCATCATCTCCCGGCTGATGAGCCCGGGCTTGATGATTTTGCCGCTGTGTCGCTTCCGTTTTCCGGCAGCGACCGTACGGCTCATGATGCGACCGGCACCGTGTACGGTCGAGTACAGCGACTCGCGCTGCAGTTCCCGGGTCTGCTGGTCTGCGTGATCGAGAGGTGTGCCCTGCACGATCACTGCGTCGTCGCCCATTGAGCCGCCGATGAAGCTCTTCTGCCCGGGAAATGCCGGAGTGGCGCCCTTGCGCACGACGATCAGTTCGCGGCCATCATGGTTTTCACGCCATGCGAAGTTGTGGTGGTTGTGCACGAGTTCGATTTCGCGGCCGCCGAGGATCTGCACGACCTTGCGCGCGACCCATTCGCGTCCTGCGTACGCGTACTCGCCCGCGAGCTGCATCAACTCCCAGTAGTCGTGACCGAGCGGATTCGAAAGCGGCAACAGTACTTCCGTTTCAGGAACCCGTGTCCCCCACGGCTTGTTCTGCCCGAGCGCAAGGAACCCCGACGCCACCGTATGACCAAAACCGCGCGAACCGAAGTGCACACCCACCCAGATCGTGTCGTTCTCGTCGGCGAACACATCGACGTAGTGATTTCCTGACCCAACCGTGCCGAGCTGTTCGCGCGCCTTCTTATGCAACTCCGCTCGATGAGACTGCGGGATTGCATTCCAGGCGGGAGAATCGAACAGCGGGTCATCTACCGGTGCATCGTCGGCGAGGTTCTTCCTGCCGATGCCGAAGCTGATCTGCGCCTGGATTGCGTCGGCGAGGCGGTTGAGAGTGCGGCCCGTGTCTTCGGGCGTCGCACCGAAGTCCGAAAGCTTGAGGTCGGTGCGGATCGCTGCATTTCCGCACGCGATGTCGAAGCCGACGCCCACCACCGAGACCTGATCGTCGTACGCCGCAACCCCGCCGATGGGCATCACGTATCCGACATGCCCGTCCGCCATCAGTGCTGCGCGCGCGGCGTGCGCCTCGACGTTCTTCAACTGTGCGATCGTCGCTTCGTCGTGCTGTCCGAAAATTCTGGCCATTACTGGTGAGTTGGGAGTGCTGCCTTCGAGTCCGAACGGAATTTACGGGCCGTCGCTTCTCAGCGCCGAGAGCATGCTGTCGGTACAGGGAATGCGCCTAATCCTGGTATCGAATTCCCTGGATGGGCCGACATCCGTACCTACCTGAAGGAGCCCCGGACACCTCGCCCGCATTTGCACTGGTCGTGAGCAACAGCCATTCCATTTCCAGCCTCATCAATTTCGGGCCTCGGGTCGACTGGTCAAACCGGCGGCGATCGGTGTCACCGGTTGAGGTACTTCCCCGGCCACGGGGAGATTGGTTCCGGCATTCAGTACTTGACGTTCACTTACAGCGGTGTAACTTACACCTGTGTAATCAACTACACACGGAGGGATTGTGGACCTGCGAGCCGATGGGCCGGTGTTCGACCGGGCGCGGGAACTCGCCGAACTCGACCGCGCCTGGGGGAGCGGCCGTCCAGAGCTGCTTATCGCCGCAGGCCGGCGCCGGGCCGGGAAGAGCTACCTGCTTACGCATTACCTGCGTGACAGGCCGGGCTTCTATTACCAGGCGACGAAGTCGACGAGCCGCGAGCAATTGCGCACGCTGAGCGGGATTGTGGCTGCGCGCTATCAGCAGGAGGGGCTCGAGTTCGGGGGTGGCTTTCAGGACTGGGAGAGCTTCTTCCGGTTTATCGTTCGGCGGGCGGACGGCGAGCCGTTCCTGCTGGTTCTGGATGAGCTGCCCTACCTGCTCGAGTCGGTGCGTGGGTTCGGCAGCCTGCTGCAGAAGGTCTGGGACCACGATCTCCCGGGCACGCAGGTGAAGCTGGTCCTGAGCGGTTCGTGGGTTTCGGCGATGCGACGCCTGACGCTGGCGGACCAGCCGCTTCACGGTCGCAAGACGGGAACGCTCGCGTTCGCGCCGTTTTCGTATTTCGATGCGGCGGCGTTCTGCTCTGGATACTCGGCGAGGGACCGTCTGCTCACCTATGCCAGTTTCGGCGGTCTACCCGGCCAGCTTGCGCTGATTGACCCTTCGCGAAGCGTGGCCGAGAACGTCGCGCAGCACATGTTGAATCCGGGCGGTCGGCTGGCCGATGAGGCAGAACATCTGTTCGACTCGTTTCTTCGGGAGGCGGGCGTTCACTATGCAATTGTGCGTGCGATTGCGAGTGGGGAGCAGAAGTGGAGCCGGATCACGTCGCGAGTCGGGAAGGATTCGGCTTCCCTGAGCCGTCCGCTTCAATGGCTTCAGGAGATGGACGTGCTGGAGCGCGTGCTTCCGGTTACGGAGAAGCCGCCGGGAAATCCGAAGAAGACGGTGTACCGGCTCACGGATCCGTACCTTGGGTTCTGGCATCGTTTCATTGCGCTGATCCGAGCAACGGGATCGGACGACCTGATGCCACCGATGGAATTGTGGGAGACTTTCGTTGCACCCGGGCTGAACGACTACATGGGTACGGTGTTCGAATCGATTTGCCGAACGTTTGTCGGGAACAGTCGGCATCCGCGTCTACCGTTCCGTCCGATTCGTGTTGGTGAATGGTGGGCCGACGATTCCAGTGAGCAGATCGATGTGGTCGCGCTCGGACGCAACGGTCTGGTTTTCCTGGCCGAGTGCAAGTGGGGTCGAATCACAAACCAGGATATGCGCACGCTCGAGCGGCGCCGCGACCTCATCCTTCGCGAAATCCAGGGTGTGTCGCGTGTGTACCTCGCCGCGTTTTCGGGTGAACCGGTAGCCGATCGCGCACTTTCGAAGCGGATCAGCGCCGGCGAGGTGCTCCATTTTTCGCTGGACGATTTGTTTGAGTGGAGTTGAGGTATGGCTGAACCGCTCAAGAACTTCTTCGGTCCGGAAGTCCCCGCGAGAATCGCGGGGATGATCTCTGGTGTTCATCCGACCTTCAACAGCGCAGCGTTTGTAGCCGATGCGTGTGCCGGTCTCGACGCGCTCGAACTGCTTCCGCGCGGCTGGCACATCGCGGACGCGCTGCAACGCCATCTTCCCGCCGACTTCCCGGCTGCGGCCGCGGTTCTCAAGGCGTCACTCGAACCTCGGCAGCCGCCGGCCGAGGGCGGAATGGCATCCTTTCTCTACCTGCCGCACACGTTCTTCGTGGCGAGGTACGGGCTGGACCACCTGGAACCGTCGCTCGAGTTGCAGTACGAGCTGACGAAGCGATTCACCGCGGAGTTCAGTATCCGCGCTTTCATAGATCGCTATCCGGAACAGGTGCTTGCGAAGTTGCGCGAGTGGGCGCGCGATCCGGATGTACACGTGCGCCGACTCGTTTCGGAAGGAACCCGCCCGCGACTCCCCTGGGCGCCACGGCTCCGGGCGTTTCAGGAAGATCCACGACCGGTGCTCGAGCTCCTCGAGCTGTTGCGCGATGACCCGGAGCTGTACGTGCGACGATCGGTCGCGAACCATCTGAACGACATCGGCAAGGATCATCCTGAACTGCTGTTCGATGTTTGCAAGCGCTGGCTGGTCGATGCGACGCCGGAGCGCGAATGGCTGGTCCGGCACGCGCTGCGGTCCGCGGTGAAACGTGGCGAGCGTGGCGCACTCGACCTCCTGGGATACGGGCGTGCTCCGGCCGTACGTGTCGACAATCTCCGCATCACACCAGCCCGGGCGATGATCGGCGACAACGTCGACCTCGCCTTTGAAGTCGCGAATACCGCCAGACGCAGACAATCGCTGCTGATCGACTTTCGGGTGCACTTCGTAAAGGCGGGCGGCGGGACCAGTCCGAAGGTGTTCAAACTTACAACCGTGGAACTCGCGCCCGGCGAATCGGTACCGCTCAGGAAGAAGATCTCACTGCGCCAGATGACGACACGCAAACACTATCCGGGTGAACACCGGGTGGATGTGCTCGTGAATGGAGTCGCGTTTCCGGCGGGCGAGTTTCTGATCACACAGTAACGAGCGATTTGCGAGACATGGACGTGTACAGTGTAATCGGCGAAGCCGGTTTTGAACGACTGGTCGCGGCGTTCTATCGGCAGGTTCCGGATGATGACATCCTCGGCCCGATGTATCCGCCCGACGATATGGCGGGTGCGGAGCAGCGTCTGCGCGACTTCCTGGTTGGGCGCTTCGGTGGGCCGCCCCGCTACATGGAGCAGCGCGGCCATCCGCGGCTGCGCATGCGGCACGCGCCGTTCGCCATTGATGGACAGGCGCGCGACCGATGGCTGTTGCTGATGAACAATGCGCTCGATGAGGTCGCATTCGTTCCTCAGGTCGACGCGCTGATGCGTGAATTCTTCGCGCAGGTCGCGACCATGCTGATCAATCGCGCGGAAGGTCCTCCCAGTCTGCCGCAGCATTAACGCTACAGGCTGCTCTATCGTAACGCTGGTCAGGAAGGGGTTTCACGCGGAGTCCGCGGTGTCCGCAGAGTGTTGGACAGTACTCCGACAGTTGAGTGGTCACTCATCGTTTGCGGAGTTCACTCAAGCATCATCGATGGACTCGATGTGGTCGAGCCGAATCTCCGTGTTGTTCTCCAGCTTCAGGTACTCCGCCCCATCACGTGTGAAGATGTCGCGGATTCGATCCTCGATATGATCCTTGTCGCCGGAAGGCAACTGGATCGTCAGCGATACAGGCTTCTGCAGCGTGGCGGCCGCTTCCAGCCGATCATGCAGTGAGCAGTCGATCGGCTGATATTCCGGATTCGTGTTCATATGCTACATCCTCCGACGAGTCTGCTTCCGAGTTCTACAACACGCGAAAACTGGTGCAAGACGGACGCCACCAATCGCGCTGGCGGATTGTATTCGCGCGAATTCACAGGCATCATCCCGCGCTGGCGCCATGCATCATTTTTTCACGCGGAGGATGACGGAGAGTTTGCCGAGTTCGCGGAGGGCTTCGTAGTGCGGCGTTCGAGTCAGCAACCGGGCCCAATCCGCGCGTAGATTTTGAACGATTCTTGCTGATGCCAGTGCCTTCTTAGCGGGAATCGTATTCCGAGACCAGGCGCTTCGGCGCGAATTTTCGCCAACTGTTCTCAATGTATTCCCGGATCTGGTCGCACGTCGCCGCTTCAAGCCGGACCAGCACGTACTCATAATCGCGGTAATGATCGGTCAGGTAGAAGACCTCCGGGTGCTGGCGCAGCACAAACTCCCGGGTGTCGAAGTCCATCGTAAGCACCAGCGATTCGTTGTCGGGATGGAACCTGGCCAGCAGCTTCTTTCGAACATGGAATGCCGGTGTGCCGTAGCGGAGCCCCTCCTCTACACCGGGGAATCCAAGCGCGATCGCGCGGACTTCAGCATGACTGATCATCGAATCAGTGGGCTTCGAGTCCCGGGGGGTAGCGATCCGCGACCAGGTTCAGTTCCAGGTCATGCTCGAGCAGCGCCTTACACCCGGCCAGAACGAGCGTGAACCCCCCCATCGAGTCCGTCACCTGCTCCACGAGTTCATCCGCGCTTCCGGAAAATCCGGAGTTCGTGATCTCGACGAAGGTCGAGCCATCTTCGCGCGGCGTGAACGTCCACTCGACCGTGGTGAGTCCGTTCCGGTCGGGCCACTCGATTACGATCTTCCCGGGCGGCTCGACCGCGATGACCGTGACTGGTGCGGATACACCGTACATATCCCAGTACCAGTGCACCTGCCTTCCCGCCTCGAGTTTCCCGGTGCTTCTGGTGAACCAGAACCGCGTCGTGATCTCCGGGTTTACGAACGCTTCGAACACTTCCGCGACGGGCCTGCGGATTAACATCCCGGTCCGCATCACCGGTTGATTCTTCATTTCGAGTTCAGGCATTCTCAGATTCTGCGCAGGTTTCTGTGTGGTTGATTCGCGACATCGTGCGGGCTCAGCGCTCGATCGCTCGGGTACTTCAAGGGCTAACCTGTTCGCCAGCCGTTACTTCAGTTCGGCACCGCGCCCGTCATGACCCTCTTGCAATCCCCAGTATGAATCCGGTACTTGCGAAGTACCATTGACGCCGCCGATCATGGAGCGGATGGATATGAACGCGGCTGCGATGCGTGGTGCATCGTGACGATTTTACCGGTATCCGGATCGAGCAGCACTTCCCACTCATCCGGGAGTTCCAGCGCGTCCACGATGTCTTCGAGTCTTACGATGGGTGGCATAACCCGTACTGTATAATCAATGCGTTGCCGGTCGCAATACGATTCACCGGGTTTTCGTACCGTTGGCAGTGACCGACTCTCTTGACGTGGAACCGCCGGTACTACACAATGGTACCATCGCCAGTCACGATGACACGCTTGAACAGATCGACCAACTCAATCCGGGCGTACACTGGAAAAAGGTTGAGGCCTGTTTGAAGCACCTCGGCGCAGACAGGCACGAGGGGTCAGGATCCACTGTGACGTTCGTCCTTGAGGGGCGCAAACTCACGGTCGATCGGCCGCACCCACGGCGAGACTGCGGCATTGGCCTGGTGAAGCGTGTTCGCAGCTTCCTGCAATCTACCGGGCACCTGTTAAGGTGAAGCGCACTATGATCGAGTACAAGGGCTACACCGGCATTGTCGAGTTCGACTCGGACCTGCGTTCATTCACGGGGCACGTCATCGATCTGCGAGACGAGATCTACTTCGAAGGATCCTCGGTTACGGAACTCGAGGCATCGATGAAGCGGGCAGTCGATCACTACCTGTCCGTTTGTGCAAAGCGGGGCGAGGAGCCTGAACGCCCCTTTTCCGGCAAGTTGAATCTGCGGCTTGGCACCGACCTGCATCGGGCCGCCGCCCTCGCAGCGGCGGCAGAGGGCGAGAGTCTGAACAACTGGCTCGTTAAGGTTGTGGAGTCGGCTGCCCAGCAAGGACCGCATCGAAAGCGTTCGTCATTCACCAGACAGCCTGCGAAGCGGGTACGCACCCAGGCGAGCCGCGAACGCAACAAATAGCTCTGGCAACCAGGGGCGGCTCTGCGCAGGTTGCAACTGTGAGATCTACACCTACCCGCGCCAGGTACCCTGCGCGACGGCCGGCACAAACGCCTCAATCCCCGGCGGCGGAAACTCGAGGGTGCGCCCTTCCTCTGCACTGCGATATGCGGTCATCAGCAGCTTCACGACCTCGAGCCCGTCGTCGAAGGTGAGCCGCGGCTTCTCGAGACCGAGGAATACGCGCACGAAGTGGCGGTCTTCCGCCTCATACCCGTACGCGGCGGCCTCATTCGCGACCACGGGCATCTGCCCGATCTCCGCGTTCTGCTTTTCCACCAGGTCCTCGCCGGCTTTCCCCTGCACGGCACGGCTGAAGAACAGTTTGAGCCCGGTGTCCAGCGAGTTCCACTGCAGCGAATACTCGGGGCCGAGCAGCTCCGCGGACAGCCGCAGTCCCGCACCGACATAACTCCATGATGTTGATGCTTCGCCGATTGCGCGGTGACCATCATTGGTTTCGAATTCGATCATCACACTCGCGAAGTCTTCCGCGGGCGACTTCGTGTAGTCGACTTCGGCGCCCATGCGTGTGGACAGGTCCGCCGCGTAGAGCGGGCGTGTCCATTTGAGGCTGGCAATGTGCCCGGTCACACGCACGGGCCGCACGGTCGACAGCGGCTCGCCGGGCTTGGTGAGCAGGTGTCGGACGACGAGCGCGGAGTGGCACATCATGTCGTTGAGCACGCCGCCGCCCTGCAGCGCTCCCTGCCAGAACCAGGGCATGTGTGGCCCGCTGTGTTCTTCGGCGGCGCGGGCGAGGTAGGGGCGACCGGTCGTGGCGGCGCCACGCGACCAGAGCAGTTGGTGTCCGGTTTCGATCTGCGGTGCGAAAATCTGGTTCTCGAGATAACCGGTCGGAATACCGACGCGTCGGATGAGGTCGACGATGCGTGTGGCTTCGGCGACGTTGCGTGCGAGCGGCTTTTCGCAGGCGATGCCTTTCAGTGTGCCCTTGCCGCTTTCGATCGCGGCAACGATCTCCTCGATGTTCTCGACGCGGCGATGGTTCGGACCGGTGAGCCAGATCGCATCGATCGCTGGGTCGGCGACCATATCGGTGATGGTGGCGTACGGCTTCGCTGCACCGATGTCGAGTTGGTTCGCGAGCGCCGCTGCAGCCGCCGCGTTTGCGCTATTCGGGCTCCACACGCCGAGCACATCGGCATCGCGGACGCCCACCCATGCGCGCATGTGGAACTGTGCATTAAAACCACTGCCGATGAAACCGACGCCAAGTCGCTTAGTCATTCAGGAAGCTCTGGGTAAACAGTTCGTTCGACACGCCGAGCCGCGCGAGCGCAGCATCGGGGCAGCCCGTCCATTCGGTGACCCACTTGTTGCCGATGTAGCCGAGGTCCTCCACACCCATCTTGCTCGACCAGAATCCGCTCGCCGTGAAGTCGCGCAGGAACGTAAAGAACGCGACACCGTGGCTCATCTCGGGGCGTGCCTTCGCAGGCCACGCGATCTCATCGAGGATTGCGGTCTGGCGCGCGGGTGTGAGATTGATGAAGCGCGCGTTGTGCCGGTCGAGCGCTTCGCTGTCGATCCAGCGCAGCCCGCCACGCATCTGCGTCTGCATATTCGTGCGTTCCATGAGCATGAAGTCCATGAACTCGGGAACGCCCGCATCGGTTGCGCTGCCGGACCGCTCGTCCTTCGGGATGATCAGATCGACGAGTACTCGAACCGTACGCCACTCATGCGGAGTGAAAAACTTCGGCTGGAACTGCTGGTCGTCGCGCGCGTCCGCAGTCTGCCGGATCACCCGATCCATCACTTCGGGTGTCGTACCGAACGATGCGGCGAGAGGCGCCAGCGCAATCGCCGCCAGTGCCTCGCGCCGGCTCATTCCCGACGGAGCCGAACCATCGTACTCCGGGTCACCGCCGACGCTACCCGCTCCGACATTTGCACCGACCACCGGTAACGCCGCCCCTCGCAGCACTTCGCCGTCGCCGTCGCCTGGTCTGTGCATCAGAGCGCTCCCATCCGCTTCTGGTTCGTGATGTACTCGCTCGCACGCATCGACAGCGCGAGGATCGTCCAGGTCGGGTTCTTGTCGGGCTGCGTGACGAACGGGCCGCCATCGACGCAGAACAGGTTCTTCACGTCATGCGTCTGGCACTGCGCGTTGAGCACCGACGTCTTCGGGTCGTTGCCCATGCGCACGGTACCGAGTTCGTGGATGATCGCGCCGCCGGTTGAGATGCCGTATCCCTGTTCGCGCGTCGGCATCGGCGAGAACACTTCGCCGCCCATCGCATCGACGATCTGGCGGAAGGTCTCCTGCATGTGTCTGACCTGGTTGATCTCGTGATCGCTCCACTTGAAGTGGAAACGAAGCACGGGAATTCCCCACCGGTCGACAACGTTGGGATCGATTTCGCAGTACGAATCCGCGTTCGGGATCATCTCGCCGCGACCGGAGAAGCCGATGGTTGAACCCCAGTAGCGGCGGTAGTCGTCCTTGAGCTCTTTGCCGTAGCCGCCGCCGCTCGGGTAGCGGTGGATGCCACCCATCACGCCGTAACCGGGCATGCCGCGACGGCCGCCCCACACTTCGACGTGGTAGCCGCGCGGGAAGTCGAGCTTTCTGTTGTCGAGCCACCACGGAATCATGATGTGCATGCCGCCAACGCCATCTTCGTTGTGCGGCACGTGATCCATCAGCTTCGGGATGAACCCGGCGACATCGGTGCCCGTCGTGTCGGTGAGGTACTTGCCGACCACGCCGCTCGAATTGGCGAGGCCGTTGGGGAACAGCGACGACTTCGAGTTGAGCAGCAGTCGTGCGCTTTCACATGCACTCGCGGCGAGGACGACAACACGTGCGCGGATGTGTTCGTCGCTGCCATTGCGTGTGTTGATGTACGTCACACCGTTTGCCAGCCCATCGCTGCCAATGGTCAGCTCGCGTGCCATCGCATGCGTGATCAGGCGAAGTTTTCCGGTCTGCAGGGCCGGTGCGATCAGCACGCTCGGGCTCGAGAAATTCGAATTCGCGCGACAGCCGCGGTTGCACTGCCCGCAGAAGTGACACGCGGGTCGGCCGTTGAGCGGCTTCGTGATGACCGACAGGCGTGATGGCACACACGTGATGTCAAGCTTGTCGCACGCCTGCTTTACCATCAGTTCATAACAGCGCGGGCGCGGGGGCGGCTGGAAAATCCCGTCGGGGTCGTTTGGCAGGTTGTCCTTGCTGCCAAAGATGCCGATCAGCTTGTCGACTTCGTCGTAGTACGGCTTGATGTCATCGTAGCTGATCGGCCAGTCATCGCCCATGCTATCGAGCGTTTTGCGGCGGAAGTCGTCCGGGCCCATGCGCAGCGAAATGCGGCCCCAGTGATTCGTACGACCGCCGAGCATCCGTGCACGCCACCAGTTGAAGCGTGTGCCGGGTGCGGTCGTGAACGGCTCGCCGGGTACATCCCAGCCGCCATCACACGCATCGTATTCGCCGAAAGGCCGCTGCGGTGTCGATGCGCCGCGGCGTGGCGACTGGTAGTTCCAGAGCAGCATCGGCGAGTCCTTCGTCGCGTACCACTCGCCACCTGCTTCGAGCATCACGACGTTTGCACCGGCCTTCGTCAGCATGTACGCCGCCATGCCACCGCCGGCGCCTGAGCCGACGATGCAGACATCGTAGATCGGTCGCTGTTGTGCCTGCATCATCCCTCGTCGCGCTGGTTCAGTTCACGCAGCCAGATGTTACGGAAGCGAACGGGGCTCGCGTGATCCTGCAGTGAAATCGGCAATTGCGCCGGATGCGCCGTGTACGGCGGCTTCGACCTGTGCGCGGTCGGGCCTTCCAGCTCCTGCGCATCGTGGATCAGCACATTGTTGTGGAAGACGGTGAAGCGCGCGGGGCTCAGCAGTTTTCCTGCTGCGTCGAAGCGTGGCGCACGGAAGATGATGTCGTAGGTCTGCCATTCGCCGGGCGCGCGCAGCGCATTCACCAGCGGCGGATATCGCCCGTACAGCGCACCGGCCTGACCGTCAGGATAGGTCGGGTTGTTGTACGAATCGAGCACCTGCACTTCGTAGCGCTCCATCAGGAACACGCCACTATTACCGCGGTCCTGCCCATCGCCCTCGATCCGTGTCGGCGATGCCCATTCGATGTGCAGTTGCACATCGCCGAAGGCATCGACGGTTTTGATTCCGCCGCTTCCCGGCACGACCTCCATGTAGCCGTTTTCGATTTTCCAGCCTGCGGGTCCGCCGTTCGATGCGCGCCAGCGCGACAGGTCGGTGCCATCGAACAGCACGATCGCGTCGGAAGGAGCGGGAACGGGCGATCCAGCCGGGCCGGGATCCACCTTGCGCGGCTGCGGTCGATCCAGCGCGTGGATCGGCCACTCGGTCTGCTGGGCGTTGGCTTCCTTCATGACTGCCACCAGGGCGAGGCCGACCAGAACCACGCCGCGAATCCGGTTGATCGTTCGCATGCGCCAGGCTGTGATTGGTGACGGGGGTCAAGCATTCGTAGGGATATTGGGCCGCGCAGGCAGGATGCGCAATCGAATCAGGGGGCCGTTCGGAACTGCATTGGTCGTCAACTCGCTCGATCCAACTACCCACGCGCCGCGCGTAACGGCGCAGGGTCCAACTTCCCACGAGCCGCGCATTCGGGGGCGTTTGGGAAGTAGTACTGTCCTGAACTGCACAATCGCACGACGGTCGAGCCGGACGCTTCGCGGCTGGGAATTAGTGCCGATACAGGGCGCACGACTTCCCAAACGTGAACATTGGCGCAGTCGTTGGGAATTTCGACGGGGCAGTCTCGCCGTAGCGAGCCTGGCAACGCGACTTGTCGCGCGATTTAATCCGGAAATAGTTCGGAAATGAGGAGCTCGAACCCCGGTAGCACGTTCGACGTGAGGACATCGCGTTCGTTGAAGAAGCGGATCTCGTCATCCGCGGAATGGATGACGACGGTGCGGGTGCGTGGCTGCACGATCCAGACTTCCCGTGTTCCGGCGGCCAGGTACTCGGCGGTTTTCCTGGCGAGGTCGGCTTTGCGGTTGCCCGGCGCTACAATCTCGATCGCGAGCGTCGGGGCAAAGGGCCAGAAGCCCTGTGGTGTTTCAGCGGGCAATTGTTCCGCGGCGATGAACGACACATCGGGCCCGCGCACCGTGGGCGGCACTTCGGACAGCAGAAACCCTGCTTCGGCAAACACCTGCCCGATCGGGTTCTCTTCCACGAATCCGCGGAGCCGGTAATAAACCTCGCCGCTGACCTGTGCGTGAAGCGCGCCCGGTCGGGGCTCGCGTATCAGCCAGCCGCTCGACAGTTCTTCGCGCCAGGCGTCGTCTTCGGGAAGCGCCTGGTACTGCGGCAGGGAGAGTCGGACGGCTTCAGGGTGCCTGTTCATGATCCGAAGCTAAGCCGGCGCACTTCGCAGTCCATAGCTGGATGGGACATTCGTCTGAAACTGGCCTCCTCACCAAAGCGGGGGTCGAGGGCGGGGGCGGGGTGGCTTGTTCCTGAAAATGGCCATCCCGCCTGCAGTGGTACTTCCTGTCAATCAGCGCTCCTGTTTTATTATTAACACGGGCGGGGTCAGCGGGAGCGATCGCCGGGGAGGTTCTGCCGGCCGTGGCGTGTGTGCCCGGAGCGGGGCGAGCCGCGGCCTGCTTCTTCTTCGCTGTCCCCGGCGCGCGTGCCACCTGAATGACTGCGTCCCGCGTGACCTTGCAGCGACGGCGATTGCCGGATCTTGTCCGGGCTCTGATGCGGGGCACCCTGCAGGTCCGGATCGTCTTCCGGTTCGAAATTCCGGCGCACGTCCGGTTCCGGCTCGTGGGCCTTCGCGCGTCGCCCGGATGACTGCGGCGGCTGCCTGCCGGAGCCGGCGGGGCGCTCGCCCCTGGGGCCGCCCTTGTAGCCGCTGATCGATTGCTCTTTTGCCGACTCACTGGCCGGTGACTGACTGCCGACCGTCCTCGAGGGTTGTTTGCGATTGCGGGCCATGAAGATCCTCCGGATGCTGGATTTGCTGATCCAAACCGGCACGTTCCGCGCCCGTCCGAGTCAGGTCATCCGGGCTGACGGCGTTCTGCGATCGCTACTGCGACGAGGACCAGCATACCCAGCGTGAACAGCGACACGAGCAGGGTCCCGGCAGGTACGCTCGGGCCTCGCGGCTCGACCCCGAATTGGCTGCGGGCCCACTGCATGACCCACCGATCGAGCGGCACGCCGAACGCGCTGGCGAAGGCAGTTTCGAGCGAGTCGCCTGAGTGCCAGAAGCGGGCGAATTTCTCCGGCCCGAATTCGCGCTCGATCTGTGTGAGCATCGCACCTTCATCGGCCCCGAAGCGGTATGCCGGCCATCTGGAGCGCACATGCAGCGCGGCACCACCGCGAAAGGTGAGGTGGCGTCCCGCTTTTGTGTTGATGGTGGCGAGGCACTGATCGAGGTGGCCGGCGAGGCACGCCTCGGCCTGGACGACCCCGGTTTCCTGCGCGGAGATCCGACGGCCGAACACCGTCCGCCTCGCTCCAACGGTTGCTGGCGAATCCAGGGTGACGCCGTCGCTGAATCCGGCGCCAGCGTTCGTCAGCCAACGCTCGATTCCGGCTCCGGGCGCGCCGTATGCTCCCCACCAGCGGCAGGGGCCCAGGACGTTTTCTGCAGGCGCTCCATCAACAGAAGCAGTCGAAGCTTTCAACCGGTTACTCCGGAAGTTGAATCCGATCTCTCCCTGCTGTTGTTCAGCGCCGATGCCGACAACAGCGCAATACGGTTGTTCGTCGACCTGTCCGGCGTAGAACTCGACCGAGGGGCCGAGAAACATGCTGACATTCGGATACCGCCCGACTCGGGGGTCCATCACGAATACGCCGATTCGTGTTTCTGCTGGCTGGATACTCGCGAGCGCGTTCAGCACGTCTGCGTTCACCAGAGCAGCATCAGCGCGGGCGAGGTTCTGCGGAAGTTCGAAGGCTGTTTCGTGCGAACGAAGCGCGGTCCGCACCGAGTCACGTCGTGTGACTTCCTCATGCAACACGCGCAGCCGCTGGAGTTCACGCGCAAGCATCCGCACCTGCGTCTGCTCGATTTCGCTTTGGAGATCTTCGTGGTAGCGTTGCTCGATTCGCTGAACCAGCAGCGCGATCGCAATGCAGCCGCAAGCTGCGGCCGCCAGCCATTTCAGCCCAGGCGCCATCTTGTGCTCCTCGTAGCGAAGCCTGCCGCCACCATGAACCAGATGAGCGATGCGATGCCCGTCCGCGCCGTGGCCGGCATCGATTGCTGCGGAGCCTCGATCATTTCCGAATGCCATGAACGAACAGCGGCATCGAGATCCCCCGCCACATTGCGCATGCGCTGTTCAAGCGTTGCAGTAGTGTCGCTTGCGAATCGATCCAGGTCCGACGGAGCTGCACGATCGAGTACGTGCCACAGGAAGCTGGCGCGAATACGCGAGCCAACGGGCGGTGCGAGCCTGAGGCGCGTCGCAACGAAGCGCGCGCACACCTCGGTATCAGGGGGGTCGCTGCATGCGCCTTCGAAATCCTCCTGCAGGTCGGGAGCAAATCGGCGCACATGCTCGCGAATTTCAGCGGCGGTGTACCAGACGGCCCAGCGTTCACCGCGCAAGCCGAGCACATCGATACATGCCTCGACCTCGCCCGCATGGCAGCGCTGTGCCTTTTCGCCGGGCGCAACTGCGAGTTCGCGCCTGAGGTTCTGCGGATCCTGTGACCGTGGAACGCTACCGAGCCACTGCCGAACGTCTTGCGGAAATGTCTGGACCGTGGCTTCGAGCAACGCATGCTCGACTGGATCCTCAGCAAACGAGTCCACGCGCCAGTAGATGATCGGCAGGAACTGAAGCTTCTCCTGCTTTGCGAATGTCTGGATCGCACCTGTGTCGGATTTCAGGGCGACCACCCAGGTGGAGCCGCGCAGCCGGCGTTCGGCTGCCTTTACCATGGCAGGCGCCTCGCTCCACGCGCGTGCAAACAGCCGCTCCACGTGTTCGCGATCGCGCGCAGAGGTGATCAGCGTGAACGGACCGACGACAGCGGTGTCGAGGGGAACACTGCTCTTCTCCGTTCGCGTGGCCGCGGCAACCGAATCGCGAACTCTTGCTGCCTGCTGGAACTGCTGCTGGAGCGCGGAGAGGGAATCGATGCGCGCACGCAGTTCGGCCAGATCGTACTCAACATCCTGCGCGGCCGACTGCTTCGGCACGAGCAGCGAGAGCGCGATCAGCGCATACGTGAACCTAGACATCGATCAGCATCCAGTTGCCGCCGTAAACATTGAACGGCCCTGGCCAGCGCAGCAGCGCAGCCTCCAGCAACTCGAATGGGGCAGGCAGCAGTGTGTGCAGCGTATCGTTCAGGTAGCCGGCACCGATCTCTCCGAAAATCATGAAGAGCACGAGCCCGGCAAGAACCAGTGTGGTTGTTCGCTGCGTTCCCGCGGCAAGCGCGAAGATCGCCGCATAGGCGATCATTGCCGCGAGCAGAAATCGGAAGGCGAACGTCACCGGATAGGCGTGCAGTCCATCCGGCAGTGTAAGACCGGAACTACCGATCAGAGCGCCGGCGAGAACTGCGAATGCAGGTATGAACACCAGGAGCGCACCGGCTCCGAGCTTGAGCAGGACGTACTTCCAACGCGGCAGCGGCAGCGTGAGCGCATAAACGTGATTCGCGCGATGATCCCAGGCCCAGACACTCAACGCGCAGGCTGCACCACAGAGGAAGGCCAGAAAGGGAAAGAACGGTGTCCAGATCTCGAGTGCACCCAGTAGCGCGCGCCCCGGCGCAAAAACAACTGCATCCGTGAACGAAGCGGCCATGCGCAGCGCCAGCAATGGGAGGCCGAATGCGATCAGTACAAACGGCAGCAGTGGCCAGCGCGCGACTTTCCAGTTTAACATCAACGTTTGTGCAAACATCATCACCTCGCCGCGACGCGTGAAGAACGCAACAACTCGACGAACACTTCCTCCAGATCCAGATCGGCAACTTCGCGCACGGACGCACCCGCGTGATCGAAATACTGACGCATCGGATCCTGCCAGCCACGCACGATCCAGGTCTCGCCCGCGGTCAGTTGGTCCGGTGTGCGTGACAACACGGCGAACGGCGCATCGTCCAGAGCGCCGGGAGAGCCTTGCAGCCGAACCCGCTTCACGCCGTTCTTGAACGACTCGATCGGCATCTCCGCGACCATCTGACCATGGTCGAGCACACCGACCCAGTCGCAGATCCGCTCCAGTTCGTGCACGAGATGGCTCGAGATGAACACCGTTGCACGCGCTTCCGCGACATAGTCGAGCACCGCGCTCAGCGCATCGCGGCGGATCATCGGATCGAGCCCATCCGTCGGCTCATCCAGCACGAGCAGCTCCGGCCGCTGCGCCAATGCGAGCAGAATCATCAGCTTGCCGACTTCGCCCTTGGACAGCTTCGCGATTCTGCGATCATCAGGCAGCGCAAATGATCGCTTCAGCTTCTCCGCCCACGCATCGTCCCAGCTTGGGTAGAACGCGCGGTGATAACGCATCGCCTCATCGACCGTGAACGCCGCATACAGGTGCGGACGCTCGGGCACGTAGCCCGTTCGCTGCAGCGCTCGTGCGACGTCGCGCGAGCTGTCATGCCCGAGCACCGTCATGCGCCCGCCCGCCGCACGCGTCATCCCCAGCAGCAGCCGGATCGTCGTCGTTTTGCCCGCGCCGTTCGGTCCGAGGAAGCCGTAGATCGAGCCGCTCGGGACGTTCAGGTCCAGATCGCGAATCTCAAAATTTTTGCCCGCCCGGTACGCGACGCCGCGCGCCTCGATCGCATTACTCATCCACCGCTCCGCTTGAACTTTCCTGCGCCAGCGCTTCCCGCAATTCGCGCAGCCCGATTCCCAGCTTCGCTGCTTCCGATATCAGCCGGCGCACCAGCTCGCGCGCCTGCTTCTGCTTCTCGCTCGCTCGCCGGATCTCCGGCAGCGCCTGCACAAACGTCCCGGCGCCGTGACGCATCTCGACGAACCCGTCCCGCTCCAGGTCCCGATAGGCCTGCACCACCGTCGCCGGGTTCACCCGCAGCGACCCCGCGAGCTGCCGCACCGACGGCAGCGCATCGCCGGCGGCAAACTCATCCGCCGCGACCGCGACGCGTATGCGTGCCGCGATTTGCTCGTACAGCGGTATCGGACTGCGTGGATCCAGGTCGTCGAACACAATACTCTCTGGTCAACTGTATCGTTGTTGTGATACAGTAAGCCACTTATACTGGCGGGGTCAAGAGTTTTGTTCGCGCTGAGTTTCTGGACGGGTAACTGAGGCGGGGGTCGGGGGCGGGGGCGGGGTGGCGTTGTGCACCTGCGGACGCGCAGGATTGTGAGTCGCAATAGAGAGGGCACATGGTCAAAATGAGATACGCACGCCTCTGCCGCGTTGGAGGAGTGATCGGGGCAGCCACGCTGGTTTTCACCGGCTGCCGTGACAGTCCACGCAGCTCGGCCGCTGAGGTTCCTGATCAGGTATGTGCGTCGAAGGTCAACAACGCTGGAAGCGGCCAGTTCAGTGTCGTCGCTGAATATGGTGATCTGGATGACGGCGTGCAGGCTGCGGCCGGGATCGCACTTGCAGCAGGTAAAGTGTTTGTTTTCGATATGGCAGCGGGTCAGATCCTTGTACTCAGCGAGGACCTGCAGAAGCTGGGTGTTATCGGCCGACCAGGTAGCGGACCTGGCGAATTCAACAAATTCTCAACCTCAACAAGTGCGCCTCAGTGGATGGCCAGTAGCGGTGATTCGCTGCTTGTCTATGACGGTGATCGAGTTCATCTCCTGAACACTGAAGGACGCCTTCTCTCTTACGTGGACCTGGAAGGTATCAGCCCGATCTCCACGCGGATTGCGCACAAGGACGGGGCCTGGATCTTCGGGAGGGGTATAACGTCCCCCTACATTCCACCGTCGCGCCCGGATAGCCCGGTATTTCAACTGGCAAGCGTTGCTGGCCGCATGAACATCGAATTCACACTCCCGTTACCGACACCGCCCATGGATCAAGGGCGGCCGTTCATTACGCCGGGACATGCACGCCCCCAGTTCGATGCGCGAGATGGCTGTTTTGTTGTGAACGATGGCGGTACCGGCAGACTATACGTCGGATCTTCTGCCGGCGTGGACACGATCCGGTTTGAACCTGCGAAATGGATGGTTTACCGCCCTGACCCGGGCGACTCGGTGCTGTTCCGGCGATTCGGCTTGAAGGAATGGCCTGAATCGAAAGCGCCTGCCCGTTATAAAGGGCTAATCATCGACCCTGAGTGGAATGTATGGTTGCGACCTGCAGAGGATCGGGTTGCAGGTACTCCGCTCGAGGTAGCAATTGTATCGATACCCTCCGGCAATGTTCGGTACGATACGGTTCCCGCATTCCCCACCGTCTTTGCATCAGAAACGACGTACTTCGGCGTAACGACCGATTCGCTGGGAGTTCAGCGCATTGTGCGCGTGGAGCGGATACCGGGAGAGATCAAAGCGGACAGGTTGCGTTGATAAGCAAAGTCGCGATGTACCAGCGCGCAAGCTGTGACTGCGAAAAGTGCTTCTCTCGCGATCATTCCTTGAGCAGTTTAAATGCGAGTGTCCCGATCCCGAGCCACCCCGCCCCCGTCCCCGACCCCCGCCTCGGTTATCGCCGATGTTATCAACGCGACGACTGGCCTGCGCGTTCGGACCACTCCCGAATCATCGCGCGAATGTCGGCATTCGTACCGACGCGCCAGATTCCATACTCCTCCTGGCGGACGTAGTACATGTCGCGCATGCGATGCTGGCGCCAGAATGTGCTGAATACCGGAAAGAGATAGGTCGGCACCATCGCCGGCGGTGGTGCAAACACAGCCTCGCCCGACGCGCCTTCATCCTTCTTCTGCGTGCGGAAGCGCCACCGCGCCGCGGTGAGTGCGGCATCAGCCGAAACGATGAGCACACCTTCGATGTTGTTCTGCTTGCGGTCACGCGGGCAGAACGTGATGACACTGCCATCGTGGTCTGATGCGATGCTGAAGGTGTGCTTCTCGGCGAATGCAGACGTGACGAAGTGTCCCGCTGCAACGTGACCGAGTGGCGCGTACTGCCAGTTATCCGAGTCATCGTCGAACCAGGAGTCCGAGGGCGGCGCGGCATAGCCATTCCGATGAATCGAATAATCCCATGGCCTGCTTTTGTCGGTTTCGGAGTGAACCGCGGACCGGACTGTGAATGGCGTCGGGCCGGTCAGGCGCTGACCCAGTACTTCCCTGCCGCCGGTCGTCTTGTGCAGGAAAAAGCCTGTGCCGATGAGTGCACCTTCGGGAACCGGTTTGTAGCGCGCACTCATGCGAGTCCACAGCGCGCGTGCCGCGGGATCTTCCCGGTTCGGACAGCGTTTGGGTTCGAGCACCTCGATGGTCGGCAAGGGCCGCGGGTTCAGCTTTACCGTGTCCGGCCAACCCGCGTTCAGACGATGATATGCGGATGCAAAGTTGGGATGTGTGACATACACGAGGAGTGCAGTCGGATCGACCGTACCGGAGAACGTTGCCGTTCCGTTACGGTCGGTCTCGAATCGTTCCAGACGCTTTGCACTGTTCCAGACTTCGACCGCTGCAGCCGAGATGCGGTTCCCCGCCTGATCCACAACAGTAACGACACGCTGCGCTGCAACACCGGAATTGTGCAGGATCAGCAGAAGCGCAGTGACAACGAGTGTGGACCTAAGCATATCCCTCGCATTGGTGGTGACCGCGTGAGATGCCACCCCGCCCCCGGCCCCCGCCTTGGTGACGGGGGCCATTGCATCGAAGCCGCGGCTCAGTTCTGCGTCGCCGTGCTCGACGTCAGCACCACGTCGCGCGAGAGGACACCACCACGCGTCGACAGCACTTTCACGGTGACCTTGGGCGCATCGACACCGGTGGTCTGCACCCGGATGCCGCCGGACTTTGTTTCACCGCCGTCGGTGTAACCCACATCGACGCCGTTCTGCCGCGGAGGCAGCAGCACGCGGACCTTCGGGTTTTCACCACTCGCCAGTGCGCGCGGGACCTCGACGCGGATCTGGTCCTCGCGGACGATCTTCACGAGCTGCGCCTGTTTGAGTGCGGTCGGCAGGCGGCCGTTGTTGCGCCAGGTGGGCGTGATCTCCCATGTGGTGCTGTCGCCTTTTTTCTCGACCTGCTTCACCTGCACATCGACGAGTTCGAGTTCGGGCAGCGCATACGCCATCTCGAGGTTGAAGCGGGCCTGGTTGCTCGCCCACTTCTCGAGCACTTCGGGCGGACCGTTCTGCGAGAAGAACTTCGGATGCCAGCCACCGACTTCGACCTCGCCGTACTCCGGGTGCTTCGTCTTCGTCCACTTGATGAAGCTGCGACCGTTGTTGAGCGAGTCGATCCAGATCAGTCGGTCGAAGTCGTCCTTCACGCCGTCGCCGTTGAGGTCTTCGATGGTGCCGCCGTCCCACAGCTCGTCGCCGTACCAGATCGCGCCGTAGTAGAAGTAACCGAAGTCGGGGCCGTGTCCGAAGAGTGGCTGTCCGGGTCGGGTGCCGGTTGTGTCGTTGCGCGTCGCATACGTGTAGAACACATCGCCGGCCCATGGATAACCGGTGATGCGAACGCCCACCGTATCGAAATGCAGATAATGGGCGAGGTCTTCGGGATACATCCGCTCTTCGCTCTTCGACGTCGACGGTGGGCGCAGATGCATCGGCACGCGCGTATCCATCGAGTTGACGACGGAGATGTGCGGGTTCATGAGTGCGAAGAGCACGGTCGCGCGGGTTTCCGGCTCGGAGAGCGGGAACGCGCCGGCGCCGCCCTGGGTCCAGCCGCGGCCGGTGTTCTCCATGCCGTTGTCGGGGCGCCAGTTCTCGGGGTAGTTGCGGTGCAGGTCGAGTCCGCCGATGCCGTCTTCGTCGACGCGGCCGTCTCCGTCATCGTCGATGCCCTCACCCGCCATGCGGTACTGGCCCTTGCCGCGCTCGACGCGCTTCATAAGGCGACCGCTCTTGTCCTTCGGATCGATGATCCAGTCGCCGTTCTTTGTATCACGCCAGCGCATCTGCGTAATCACGCCGTCGCCGTTCAGGTCGTTGCCGGGATCTTCATCGAACAGCCCGTCGCCGTCGTTGTCGACAGGGCGCACGCTGCTGCGGTTGGTCTGCGCGCTGTGCAGGTACATGTTCGATCCGTCGGGATTGTTCTGCGGGCGCAGGTAGATCGCCTTGGTGTCGAGCAGCTTCGTGATCTTCGGATCGCGCCCGTAGTTCTCGATCAGGTGCTGCGCAAGCCACAGCACCGATTCGCTCGATGTGATCTCGCCGCTGTGGCGGCCGCCCTCGAAGAAAGCGGCGGGTTTGTCGGTCGCTTTGCCGGTCGACTTGTTGGTCAGTGTCAATTGCATGATCGGCCGGCCTTCGTAACTCGTGCCGACCTGATACAACTCGACAATGTTCGGATACTTCTCCGCCCAGCGTCGAAGCCACGTGTACATGACATCGACGGTGTGGTAGCGGTCGAAGGTCAGGCGGTCGCCGGCGACATACTCGACTTCCGGATGTTTTACGCGTGGGAAAAAACTCGGTCCGTGCCGTTCGTTACGCAGCACGAAGTACGTGCTGTCGCGCTCCGCTTCCGCGGGCACGGTCGCAGGCTCGTACGCGGGTGGTCGAGTCTGCGCCGAAAGCGCCGCCGGCGCGGCCACCAGCAGCAGCAGGCCAAATGCGCGGTGCATGGCTCCTGTCTCCAGAATTCGGTTGGTAGGGCGGGTTCTGTGCGGGATTATGCCCCGTTCAGCCCAATCCGGGCAAGCCGAAATGCCTTTTCATTTTGCGGCATCAGGCGCGCTGCCGCAGCGGGTGAGACGTTGATACCTGCCTGTTGGAGGGCGTAGGCCAGCACCGGGTCGGCGCGCTCGGCTCCGGTCGATTCCCGCCATTATCCTATCGGGCCGGATCCGTGTAGATTTGGAATCTTATGGCGAGCTTTGGAGTAGTCCCCAGAGTACGATCCAGACCAACGGAGACGTGAAACGATGATGATGTCCAAGGCGAGGCGAACGGCACTGTCGTTTGCACTGGCGGCGGCGGCGCTGACCGCGGTGACGGTTCCCGCAGTCGCGCAGGACCAACTGCGCACCATGCCGGGGTATGCCCGGTACTCGACGATGGCGCCGCAGATCTTCCAGTCGGTCAAGCTCGCGCCGGCGGCCGTGAACTGGGCGGACGACGGCAAGTCGTTCGAGTACGTGTTCGACCAGAAGCGCTACCGGTACGACGTCGCGACGAAGCAGGCGACCGAGGTCACGACGCCGGCGCCGCGGCCGCAGGGTCGGCCGGCCGGCTACCCCGAGCGCGGCCGCCAGTGGGAGTTCGCTTTCTCGCCGGACAGCTCGCTCAAGGCGTTCTACCGCGACCGGAACCTCTGGATTTCGAGCAAGGATGGCAGCGGCGAATACGCCGTGACGACCGAGGGCGACGCGTCGAAGCGCACCAAGTTCGGAACCGGCAGTTGGGTGTATGGCGAGGAACTCGACCAGACCACGGCGATGTGGTGGTCGCCGGACGGTAAGAAGCTCGCCTACTACGGCTTCGACGAGAGCCCGGTCCCGGACTTCTACCTGCAGATGGACCAGACCAAGCTGCAGAGCACGCTCGACATCGAAGCGTATCCGAAGTCGGGCGTCGACAACCCGATCGTCACACTGTACGTGTACGACCTCGCCACGAAAAAGCGCACCGAAATCGATGTGCGCGATGGCAAGCCGTTCAGCAACGACGTGGTCGGCCACTACGTCTATCACGTTGGCTGGACGCCGGATGGCAGCGAAGTCACGTTCAATCGGACGAATCGCAAGCAGAACGTCATGGAGTTCACCGCGTGCAACCCGTCGACCGGGAAGTGCCGCGTGATCGTGCGTGAAGAGTGGCCGACCGGCTGGGTCGAAAACGCGCCAGAATTCAGGTACCTGGCCGATGGCAAGCGCTTCATCTGGGCGTCGGAGCGCACCGGCTTCCGCAACTACTACCTGTACGACGTGAGCGGCAAACTGATCCGTCCGCTGACCAGCCACAACTTCGAAGTCGGCTCGATCGTGCGCGTGGATGAGAAGGCGGGCGTGATGTACTACACCGCGCGCAGCGGTGACAACCACATGAAGGTGCAGTTGCATCGCGTGCGGCTGGACGGCAAGGGCGACACGCGCCTGACCGATCCGAAGTTCAACCACAACATCAGCATGTCGCCGGACGGTGCGTACTTCGTCGATGCGGAACAGACGCACAACGAAGCGCCGGTGACGCGTCTGCGCGATCGCAATGGCAAGCTGATCGCCGAAGTCGCGAAGAGCGACCTCACGAAGTTCGACCAGATGGGGCTGCAGCGCGTCGAAATGTTCACGTTCAAGGCAGGCGATGGCACGACCGAGCTGCACGGCATGCTGCACAAGCCGTCCAACTTCGATCCGAATCGCAAGTACCCGGTGCTGGTGACCGTGTATGCGGGCCCGGCAACGAATGGTGCGCGTGAAACCTTCACGACTCCGCACCCCTACACCGAGCTCGGCTTCCTCGTCGTTTCGATGGACTCGCGCAGCGCGGCGGGACGCGGCAAGAAGTTCCTCGACGCGATCTACCTCAAGCTCGGCACCGTCGAGGTCGACGACCAGGCCGCCGGCGTGAAGGCGCTCGCAGCACGGCCGTACGTCGACGGCAGCAAGGTCGGGATCTTCGGTACGTCGTACGGCGGCTACGTCTCGGCGATGGCGCTGCTGCGGCACCCGGATGTGTTCCACGCAGCTTCGTCGATGTCGCCCGTCACCGACTGGCGCCACTACGATACGATCTATACCGAGCGCTACATGTGGATCCCGCAGGAGAACAAGAAGGGCTACGACGAAGGGTCCGCGATGACCTACGTCAACAACCTGAAGGGTCGCCTGATGCTGTACTACGGGACCGCTGACAACAACGTGCATCCCAACAACGCAATGCAGTTGATCCAGGCGCTCCAGTCCGCTCGCAAGAGCTTCGAGGTGCAGGTCGGCCCCGACCGCGGCCACACCGCTCTCAACGGTGAGCGCATGATGGAGTTCTTCATCGAAAACCTCGTGCTGAAGAACCGGACCACGACCACCGCGCCGTAAACGACGCTCTCGCTAAATCATTCGCCCTCGCTCTCGGAGTTCACTGCTGGTCACGGCAGGAACGACCGATAGCGAGGGCGAGTGTGTTTGGAGATCGAACGTAAGCTTTCAGAATCACGCGAAGCGCAGGCGGCCCTTCGGTTCGGGAATGTCGCGGCCCAGCTCACGTGCGGTTTCGATCCACTCGTTCATAACGACTTTCACGGCTTCCAGTGCGGCGTGATACGTCGGACCGTCTGCCGCACAGCCCGGCAATTCAGGCACTTCCGCAATGTACGCCTCATCCTCCTCGCTCCAGTAGAGGATGATCTCGAACCGCGCATCACTCCTGTGCATCCGCAATTTCTCCGAGCTTGTACCAACGCGCGCTCCAGGCGCGTCATACTTCAACCTACATTTTCCGGGAAGCCATTACCAGCAGCAGCGGTTCGTTTTACTCCCGCACTGCCGGTTCTCGATTGTGCCTGTCCCTTCCCAGTTCCTGCTCTTGCCTCCGAACTAGATATGAATTTATATATATCCTGACCTATACACAGACCCGAGACTTGTCATGGCCAAACCGAGAACGATCAAGATCTCCGAGTTCCTGCCGATGAAGGCGCCATGGTTCCACATCCTGCTGACGCTGGCGGATGGGAAACAGCACGGGTACGCGATTCGTGCGGCGGTGGAGGAGCGCACGCAGGGGAAGATCCGGCTGTGGCCGGCGACGCTGTACGGTGCGATGCGCGACATGTCTGCAGAGGGATTGATTGCGGAGCTGGAGCACGAACCCTCCGAAGGGGACGATCCACGGCGCAGGTACTACGAGCTGACGGCGCTTGGCAAACGTGTGCTGGCGGCGGAGGTGCAGCGACTGGAGGAGCTGGTGGAAGCGGCCCGGGCGACACGTGCATTCGCATCGCAGAGCTGATTGTGTTGTGTATTGCAGAAGCGGGATGCGTTCGCACTGGAGCTGATCGATGATTGTGCAGTCGTTGCCCGTGCGCGTGTGTGTGCGTGTGTATCGCGCGTGTCTGGCCGTGCTGCCGGGCGAATTTCGAGCGGCGTACGGTGCGGACCTGCTGGCGGACTTCCGGGACATTCTCGTGCGCAGCGCGGGTGCGGGACGCGGGTGGGTTGTGCCGTTGTTGCTGGTGCGTGCGTTGTGGGATCTGTTGCGGTTTGCGGTTGGGGAAAGATGGCGGGCGCGTGTGGAGCCGAACCGGGTTCCGGGAGCACCGTGGCTGAGTCGGCGTGGTCGTCGGCGGCAACCTTTCGAGGTGATGATGCAGTGGTGGAATGAAGTTCGGCAGTCGGCGCGCACACTGGCAAAGCGCCCGGGGTTTACGCTCGCCGCGGTGCTGACCCTTGGTCTCGGCATTGGGGCCAACGTTGCAATTTTCGCGGTGATCGACGCGGTTCTGATCCGGCCGCTGCCGTACCCGGAATCGGAGCGGATCGTGGTACTGGAGCACCACGCGCCGGGGCTGAATTTGCCGGAGTTGGAGAATTCCGAGGGCACGCTGAAGCTCTATCAAAGCCAGGCCCGAAGCTTCAGCACCGTCGCGCGTGTAGATGGCGGTTCGCGCAACCTGACGGGGGGCGATCGTCCCGCACGCATCCAGACGATGGAGGTATCACCCGAGTTCTTCGATGTCGTGCAGACGATGCCCGAACTGGGCCGTCGTTTTCTGCCGGAGGATGGTATCAAGGGCGCGCCGCCGGTTGCGATTCTCACCTATTCGGGTTGGCAGGCACACTTCGCCGGGGATCGTGACATCATCGGCCGAACGGTCGAACTCGACGGGGTGAGCACCGAAATCGTGGGTGTGATGCCGCGTAGCTTCCAGTACGGCGACCCGGAGAACGTACTGTTGGTAGCGCACGGCGTCGATGCGAACGGCGGCCTGACCGCGTTCGGGATTGGTGGAATTGCGCGGTTGAAACCAGGCGTCACCCTCGAGGCGGCGCAGCGCGAAGTGACTGCATTGCAGTCGCGCCTGACGGATCTCGACCCGGACTTCAACGATGAGATGCTCAAGCGGGCCGGTTGGTCCGCCAGCATCCGTTCGCTCCGCGACGCGCAGGTCGAAGATGTTCGCCTCGCCCTGTGGATCGTGTTCGGCACGGTTGGTTTTGTGCTGCTGATTGCGTGCGCGAACGTGGCGAACCTGTTCCTGGTGCGTGCCGAGGCGAGGCAGCGTGAGATATCGGTGCGTACCGCGATGGGTGCGAGTCGCGCACGGCTCGCGTGGCTGTTCCTCTCGGAGAGCGTCGTGCTGGGGTTGGCGGGCGGTGCTGTCGGTACGGCGATCGCCGCGCTCGGTGTGCGGGCGCTGGTCGCGGCCGGACCGGCACAACTGCCGCGGTTGCACGAAATTGCCATCGACGAACGCACCCTGCTGTTTGCACTCGCGATCAGCGCGGTCGCAAGCATCGCATTCGGATTGCTACCGCTGCCGCGATTCATGGGCCGGTCGCTGTCGGGATTGAGGGAATCGCGCGGCGACACCGGGACGCGTGAACGGCATCTCGTGCGCAGAACCCTGATTGCCGCGCAGGTTGCACTTGCGCTGGTGCTGCTGGTCGGCTCAGGACTGATGCTGCGCAGCTTCCAGCGACTGCGTGCGATGGACCTTGGCATGCGGCCGGAGAACGTGCTGACCGTTGGCATCAGCTACGGCGAGCGCGGATCGCGCGAAGCCACAGCGCAGTTCTACCATCGTGTACTCGAGCAGGTCGCGGCATTGCCAGGCGTGCAGACGGTCGGTGCAACCAACAGTCTGCCGGTTGCACCCGGCAGCATGAATGGCGGATCGTTTGCGATCGAGTCGCGACCGCGCGAAGAGGGAACGATCCCTCCGGTCGCGATGTTTACGGTGGTGACGCACGACTACTTCCGTGCGATGGGTATCGATCTGCTGCATGGTCGGCGGCCCGAACTGCGGGATGATGAAACCGACACCGCGGTCGGCTGGGTAAACGAGACGTTCGTGCGCAGGTTCTTCCCGAACGAGGATGTGCTCGGCGAACGGGTCCGTCTCGACGCAGAACACTGGATCGAGATTGTGGGTGTCGTGCGCGACACGCGCAACATGGGGTTGCGCGAAGACATCGAGCCGATGGTCTACCTGCCGCTCTCGACCCTGAACACGAACGTCAGCCTCAGCCTGATGACACTGGCGGTTCGTACGCCCGGCGGGGGCGACGCACTGATCGGCAGCATTCGCGGCATCATCCAGAACGCGGATCCGCAGGTCCCGCTCACAACTGCGCGCTGGATGCCGGAGCTCGTGGCCCGCGCGATGGCGGATCTCACCTTCACCATGACCGTGCTCGGTATTGCCGCGGTGGTTGCACTGCTGCTCGGCGCAATCGGCCTGTACGGCGTGATCTCGTACATCGTGACGCAGCGCACGCGTGAGATCGGAGTGCGCATCGCGCTGGGCGCGGCGCCGAGCGAGGTGCGCAGCATGGTCGTTCGCCAGGGGCTCGGCACCGTTATTGTCGGCCTTGTAATCGGTGCGGCGGCTGCGCTTGCACTCACGCGCGTGATGCGCGGCATCCTCTACGAGGTCTCGCCGCAGGATCCGGTCACGTTCATCGGCGTGACGATTGTGCTCGTGCTGGTCAGCGTGTTTGCTGCGTATCTGCCGGCACGACGCGCGGCTGCACTCAGTCCGTTGACCGCGTTGCGGGCAGAGTAACGACCGGCTGCTCGAGCGCGATCAGAGTCCGGGTCCAGCCGACAACGCCGCGATGATTCACCAGCAGCCAGCCATCGGGCGCGGTTTCGACCACGTCCAGCGCGTTCAGGTCCGGTGCGATGCCGACAATCGTCGCATCGGACCGCGGCGCGACACGGATTGGCAGATCCTGCGGCGCTGCGACTGTTGAAAGAGCGGCAGTCAGCGCCGAGCGAACGTTCGCGTCGGTGTGTTCCGCCGCAATTGCTGCAACATCTTCCGGCGCGAGTTCCTGCGCGAGCACAACTGTCTCTTCCTCTGCATGTGCGCCGGTCCAGGAGCAGTGCGCGAGCACGTGATCGTCGATCGTGAACTCGACATTGCTCTCGCGGATGTCGGTCTGTTCGATGCTGCGGCCGATCACGTCCCAGCAATCGAACGCCGCGCCGCCAGCGTGCTCCGGTACCGACATCCGAACGCGCGCGCCCTTCGTGAAGACGCGGATCATGCTCTCAAAGCCCGCACTGCGTCTGGCGAGGTCGGACGAACAGTCGATCACCGCACCACCGGTTACACCGAGCGATTGCACGTTCAACACGCGCTGCTGCGCTGGAGCTGCACTCGCATCGACGCCGAATTCGAAGTAGAGCTGTGTGATGATCGGCCTGCGCGAGGCCGGCAGTTCAGGAGAGAAGAGCACCTTCACATTCAGCTCCGACCATACGGGCGGGAGCGCGACCTTCTGCCGGATTTTCCCTGACCCGGTGCCAAGCACGAGGTCGAGCATGTCTTCCGCCATGTTGCTCGGTACGCCCGGCTTCACTTCGCCCGAGGCAACACGGGTCCAGATCCACTTCATCGGCTCGTCGCTGTACACCGCATAGAACTGCTCGCCTTTCCGCATCGCCCCGGTATTCGACGGCTGTACCGAAACGATCACGTTGTGCGTTTCCGGCAGCGCCGGCCCTGCGGCGTCGAACTCGAGCTTCTTCAGCACGATGCTGCTCAGCCGTGCGAGTTGCTGGTCCGGGAGCACCAGCCCGCAGGCGACCGGATCGAGCGTGATCGCTCCGGTCTTGTTGAACCGCTTGAGTAACTCGGGAGTCTGCGATGCACTCAGGCCGAATTGCAGCGTGATCGTCGACTCGCCGAAGCTGAAATCGGAGAGCAGCGCATTGCGCACCGCGTCGATGTTCTGCTGGAACAGGGGCTCGAGCACCTTCGCATGCGCATCCAGTGACGCCGCCGTGAACCCTTCATCCGGCTGCACCAGGTTGACGACCTTGTCGGTAATGCCACTCAGGTTCCAGTCGACCGCGATCGGCTTGAACACGGTCGTCTCGTACGACTTCACCATCAGGTAAAGGTACTTCTGCAGCGTGAGGCGCGAACGCTGGCCCAACTGACGCACGTACCCGGTCGCGGCGGGATCGAGTCTGCCGAGCTGGCGCGAACGCTCCTGCTTCATGGCAAAGGTGCCGGATGCGTTCGTTGCAATCCGCGCGTATCCCTCGCCGAGCAGTTCGTAACCGGCGGCGAGATCCTCGAACAGTGTGGCTTTACGTTCGTTCAGTTCACGAATTTCCTTCGTCAGTTCCTTCCACTCGGGGCTTTCGGATTCGAGCCGCTGCAGTTCGGCTTCGACTTCCGATGCAGGCACCTGCAGCGCCTTAATCCCTTCCGACACCTGTGACATGGCCGGACCCAGCCCCTTGCCGACTTTCGCCCACGCGTCGGCGCTCTTGCCGGCCTTCTCGGCATCGGAATCAGGATCCTTGGCCTTTTCCTTTGCTGCCTTCTCCTTTGCTTCCTTCGCCTTTTCCGCGGCTTTGTTCGCCTTCGTCAGCACGTCGCCGATTTTGGAGACCGTGTCGGGCGCCTTGCTCCCGTCATCGCCGACGAACTCACTGGCTGCTCCGGCGAGGGAGCCGATCGTGCCGAGAACTGGCTGGCCAACCGGGATCACCTGGCAGACGGCAGCGGCCATGCGAATCATGAACTTGATCTGTGCCTGCTGCTGCAGGTCGTTCTGCGCTTTGGTCAGCAATGTGTTGCGCAGAATCTCGAGCTTGTTGCTGAGACCATCGAGTTGTTGCTCGAGCGTTTCGATCTGCTTCGTCGCATCGCTGATCTTTGCTTCGGCTCGCACGACCTGATCGGCTGCCTTCTGCGCATCGGCGTTCATTTCCCTGATCACATCTGCGAGAGCGGCCTGGGCTTCCTCGGCCGAACGCTCCTTCGCATCGATCCAGCGGACCAGCAGCAGCGTGCGCAGTGATCGGCTGGTTTCTTCGGCGTAGAGCCGGATCGAACTCTGGAGTGAAAGCAGCGGCGTGTAGCCGGCACGGTTGCCGAAGTAGTCGAGATGCGCACGCAGTCGCTGCAGCATCGCGGCGACTTCGGCGTGCGCGGCAGTCCACAGTGCCGCATGACCAGCACTGAAGCTGTCGTTCGGTGTCCCTGCGAGTGCGGCATCGTAGTCGACGAGCAGGGCTTCCAGTTCGGTGCGGGCGCCTGAGAGGAACAACTCGCGCGCGAATTCGAGCATAAGCTGCAGGCTGAGCGGGTGCACCCACGCATTCGCTGCGTTCAGAAACACGGGTTCGGGCCTCTTGCCAGCGCCGCGGCTCGGGCCCTGAGCAGGTGCATCCTTGCCGCGTTTGGTGGTGCGTTCCTCGTATTTATTGAGTTCGTAGCTGGCGCTGTCGGTACCGAACATGTTGTGCCAGAGCGTGAGCCTGTACTTCCCCGCTTTGGTGGGCGTGCCCGCCGCACCGCCGCTGTAATCGCGCTCCTTTGTGCCAGCCTGACCACCTGTGTTGCGCAGTGACTTCGCGAGTTGCACGACATTCGTCGTAAATTTTCCGCCGTGTCCGCCATTGCCGGGAATACCCGGCGCGAGTGCATCGCCGCCATTCCCTGGAAATGCGTCCTCGCCTTTTTTGCCGCTCGCCCACTGAGCCACGGCCCACCGCCACTCGTAGTCGATGTAGACGGCGGCCGGTGAGAAGTTTACGGTCGCCTTGCTCTCCGAGATTTTCGAATCGCGCAAGGTGAACGACACGCTCGAGTAGCTGGTCATGTTTTTGCCGCGGCTGCCATCCAGACCGCGGCCGGGGTGCTGGCCTCGACCGCCGTTCGCAATGAAGCGCGGACGCGCATCGTCTGCCGGCTCAACCGCTCCAACAAACACCTGCAGGTCACCCGCGTTGCGACCCTCGACGCCGTTTTTGCCTGGCTTCCCCTGCGCCGCATCGGCGGCTTTATCGACGGCCCAGTCCAACGGTGTCGTGGTGATCGACGCATCGGCGGTTGCCCACACGAGTCGTCGGGCGTAAATCGACACCTGTGCTTCGGGGATCGACAGCTCGCCGTAAATTTCCAGTGTATCGCAGCAGATCTCCAGCTTCCGTGTGGCGACATGCGGGTTCAGCGGATCCAGTTTGTGACCGCGGTCGACGTGGAACGTCTCCCAGAGCTGATTCGGATTCCCTTTCGCCAGCACAATGTGCACGCCGACCACAGTATGGTCCTGCGATTTGTCTGCGTTCGTGGTTGTGAACCGACGAATGTACAGCGTGCTCTTTGGATCAGGTTCTTCGGGTTTCGATTCGAGGAAAGTGCACTGCGGGCTGACACCGGAGAGATCGGCGATATCGTTGAAGCTCACGGTAGCTCCTCTCCAACCGACGCTGCACTGGGATCGCTGCACCGGCCGGGCTCGGGCTGAGATTGCAGAACGACTGAAACCGCGACTGCCGGTTCCGACGAGACCGTCGCAAAGTGCAGCAGCAATCGCGCATTCGGCAAGTCCAACAAATGTTGTCGGGCACCATCGAGCAACGTAGCATTCGGTGATATCGCAGCACTCGCCTGAATGTGTTGGCGTTCCGTATGCCTGCCGAAGCGAGGGGATACACATGTTAAACACCGTGCTCATCACACTGCTTTCCGCCGCGACTCCCGCATTCGCACAGTCCCAGCCTATTCAGATGCAGATCACTGAGCTCCGGAGGATCGGCTCACTGGATGGCGAGGATGCACTGGGATTCGTGCGCGCGATGGCTGTTGCGGGTAGTCGGGTGTACGCGGCAGATGCAGCATCGAGTGTGCTGAAAGTATTCGACGCGCGTGGTGAACTGGTGCGCAGCATCGGGCGAAGGGGAGCAGGACCCGGGGAATTCCGTCAACTCGCCGGCGTCGGCACCCACGAAGGTTCGATCTGGGCATTCGATCCGTCGCTCAGGCGGCTGACCTTCTTCGATTCCGCGGGTAAAGTCGTTAGCGACGTACTACTGCGATCCTTCGGTGCGGTTGCCGGCATGCGAGATAACGGCGCCGTGATCGGAACGACACCGGTCGTGCTGGCGGACCGGGACACTGCAGGGCGGGAGCTGCCGAGCGCGTGGAGCGTCCTTGTGCAGGCGCAGAATGCCGCGCCGGACACGATCGTGAAGATCGACGTTTCAAGCATGACCTCGGTGATTCGTTCGGGCGGCAGGCAAGTGAACCTGGTCGAGCCACTACTGCAGCCGCCACTCGTCGGGTGGGATCAACAAACGGAGCAGGTCCTCGTAGTCGACCCGACCGATCGCCAGGACGGATGGAACATGCTCCGGTTCTACGCGCCCGACGGAACACTAAAGCAATCGGCCCGCCTTCCGATTCCGCCTGTTCGATTGCAGAACAGACATGTTGATATCGTCATCGACAACTTCCTCGGTCGAATGGCGCAACAGTTCCCGCCCGGTGCGCTGAAGGATGCCTTGACGAAGCCGGACTATCTGCCGATTGGCAACCGCATGACGGTCGGCCTCGATGGCACCACTTGGATCGGCGGGCCGGATGCACGCAATGGCCAGTTTACCTGGTACGCGGTGCGAACCCGGCCGCGGCTCGAGCTGATCGGCAGCGTAACATTTGAGGAGAGGACCGAGGTGCTGTGGGCCGATGCCCAATCAATCTGGGTGTTCACCCTCGGTGAGCTGGGTGAGCCGTACCTGGTTCAATACAGCATTACTGCCCGACGCTGATTCAAAACGGCCCCGCACTGTCGCGGGGCCGCTTTGTTTCTGCTCATCGCATCATCGCGAAGATCGTCATCCGGTTACACCCCGAAGAAGCGGGCGGTGCTGATTGCCTGGCCGGCGTGGCGCGCGGTGTGTTCCGCAGCGTGGAATACGAGCCCGGCAACATTGCTGGGCAGCGCTTTCCTGCCGACGCCGCGATGGTCGTACAGGTGTGCCGGGGCGGTGTTGCGCAACTGGTCGAGTGCATCCTCGATGCGGGCATGCGCGAGCGCGCGGAGCGCGGCTTCATCGTAGTCGGAAGGACCGGCTTGCGTCTCGAGCCTGAGCGCATCGCGCTGCGCATCGGAGAGCTGCGCATCGCGTGCATAGGTGAGCAGTCGATCGAGCGCGCCGCAGGCATGCAGGACGTGGAATCCGACCGAAGGCGCGGCGCCGGGCCGCTCCCACAACTTTCCCGCGGGTACGAGCTCCAGCGCGCTGGTAATGTCAGCGCGCGCGTGCAGGAGGGCGTGTGCGGCGGGCTGCAACTCGCGCGACACGCCGTCCACCGGTCCACTCAGCCAGGCTTCTGTCATCACTTCCTCCCGTCGAGCTGCTGGATCGTTGCTGTGGATGGCTTGCGGGTCTTGCGCAGCTCCTGTCCGACTTCCTGCGCCCGACGCCACACTTCCATTGCGTTCTCCCCGGCGAGCTTGCGCAGATCGGCTTCGCTCCAGCCGCGGCGGTGCAGTTCCGCGAACAGCGCGGGGTAGGTCGAGACGTCTTCGAGCCCGACCACAACCTCGCTGATGCCGTCGAAGTCGCCACCGATGCCGACGTGATCGATGCCGGCGACATCGCGAACGTGTTCGATGTGTTTGATGACGTCGTCCATGGTCGCGCGCGGGCGCGGGTTCGCGTCGCTTGCTGCCTTCATGACTTCGGTGCTGACGAAGCCCGGCACGAACGTAATCATGACCACGCCGCCCTTGTCCTTGAGCCGGCGCAGCACATCGTCCGGGACATTGCGCGGGTGATCGGTCACACCGCGCGCAGACGAATGCGAGAAGATGACGGGTGCCTCGGTGACATCGAGCGCGTCGTGCATGGTCTCGGGCGCAACGTGCGAGAGGTCAACCAGCATGCCGAGGCGATTCATCTCGCGCACGACTTCCTTCCCGAACTCGCTCAGGCCACCGAGCTTCGGCGGCTCGCAGCACGAGTCGGCCCAGTCGATGTTGGCGGAGTGTGTGAGCGTCATGTAGCGGCCGCCGAGGTCGTAGAACGCGCGCAGCGCGCCGAGCGAGTTCTCGATCGCGTGACCGCCTTCGAGCCCGAAGGGCGAAGCGATGCGGCCGGAACGCCAGACGTTCAGCGCGGAGATCGGATCGCCGGTCCAGGTGAACACATCCGGATACCGTTCGACGATGCGTCGCGCGATGTCGAGCTGCTCGAGCTGGATGCGCGCGGCGCCCGAGTCGCGGGCTTCGGCCGGGATGTAGACCGACCAGAACTGGATGCCGACCCGCCCCTGCCGCAGCCGCGGGATGTCGGTGTGCCCGGGCGTGCGCGTGCTCAGGTCGTACGATGTGACATCGCGCGGCGTGTCCTTCAGTTCGCGAATCGCCCAGGGCAGGTCGTTGTGGCCATCGACCAGCGGCGTTTCGCGCAGCACACGCAGTGCTGCCGCCATGTGTTCGTCGCCGGGTCCGGGTGTATTCGAGCCGCTGCCCGTGCCGGTGCAGCCGGCGAGGAGCAGGATAAAGCAGAGTCGGCGCATGGATCGGTCTCCTCAGGGGTGTCGTGTACCCGGACAGGATGCAGCAATCGCGGCGCAAAGGCCAGTCGTACGCTTGCATCCACGCGGTTCCGCACGCAATCTCCTGTTTTCCCGAAGGTTCCGGAGGCAGTATGTCGGTCGAAGGCGAAGAGGATCTGCGCGGGTTACGCCGTGCGGGTTCAGTGGTTGCACGCACACTGGATCTGATGAAACGTGAGTTGCACGTCGGCATGACCACGCGCGAGCTCGATCAGATCGCCGATGCGTTCCTCGCCTCCGAAGGTGCGCAGCCGGCGGCTCGCATGGTCTACGGCTTCCCCGGCGCGACGTGCATCAGCCTGAACGACGAAGCGGTCCATGGAGTGCCGGGTGACCGCAAGGTGCGCGAAGGCGACCTGATCACGTTCGATGTGACGGTGGAACTCGACGGCTACTTTGCCGATGCGGCAGTCACTGTTCCGGTAGGCAAGGCGAAGCCGGTCGCGGAGAAGCTGTGTGCGTGCGCGGAAGCCGCGTTCTGGAAAGGCTGCGAGAAAGCCCGCAGCGGCGAACTGCTCGCGGACGTCGGTGGCGCGGTCGAAGCGGAAGTTGTGCGGCAGGGTTTCCGTGTGCTGCGCGATCTGGCCGGCCACGGCATCGGCCGCACAATCCACGAAGAGCCCAGCGTGCTGAACTACCACGATTCGCGTGAGCAGTTTCGGCTGACCGATGGGCTGGTGATCGCGCTCGAGCCGATCATCTCACGCAGTGCGACCCGCAGCAAACTGCTCCGTGATGGCTGGACCGTGGTCAGCGCGGATCGCAGCCTGAGCGCGCACTTCGAACACACGATTGTAATTACGGACCAGGCGCCGATCATCCTTACGGCAGCATGATCACCCCACAAAGGAGTAGCCAGATGCAGCGTAAACTGATCCTCGGCCTCGCGCTGGCGGCCGTCGTGCCGGGAGCGGCGAGCGCACAGGCGAATGACCTCGACCAGCGCATCCAGGCGGTGATGCCGAAGGTGATCGAGTGGCGCCGCGACATCCACCAGCACCCCGAGCTGTCGAATCGTGAAGTTCGCACCTCCAAGCTGGTCGCGGATCATCTCAAATCGCTCGGCCTCGAGGTGAAGACCGGGGTCGCGAAGACGGGCGTTGTCGGCATCCTGCGCGGCGGCCAGCCCGGCGGTGTGGTTGCACTGCGCGCGGACATGGACGCGCTGCCGGTCACCGAGATGACGGACCTGCCATTCAAGTCGACCGTGAGGACGACGTTCAACGGCCAGGAAGTCGGCGTGATGCACGCGTGCGGACACGATTCGCATGTCGCGATGCTGATGGGCACGGCCTCGGTCCTCGCCGGGATGAAGGACCGCATCCCTGGAACGATCGTCTTCATCTTCCAGCCCGCGGAAGAGGGGCCGCCGCCCGGAGAAACCGGCGGCGCCGGCGACATGATCGCCGAGGGCGTGCTCGACAATCCCAGGGTCGAGGCCGTGTTCGGGCTGCACGTGATGCCGTACGAGTCCGGCGCGATCGGTGTAAAGCCCGGCGGTCTGATGGCGAGTTCTGACAACCTGCGCATCGTGGTGCGCGGCAAGCAGACACACGGCGCTGTGCCGTGGGGTGGCGTCGACCCGATCGTGGTGGCATCGCAGATCGTGTCGAATCTCCAGACGATTGTCAGCCGTCAGATCGACATCACGAACGCGCCCGCAATCGTTACGATCGGCCGCATCAACGGCGGCATCCGCTTCAACATCATCCCGGACAGCGTGGTGATGGAGGGCACGATCCGCGCGCTCGATCCGAACATGCAGAAGGACATCCACGCGCGGATCCGCAGCCTCGCGGAGCACACGGCGGCGGGTTACGGCGCAGTGGCTGACGTGCAGATCGACATCGGCAACCCGGTCACCTTCAACGACCCGAAGCTGACGGAGCAGATGCTGCCGACACTGCGCCGCGTGACCGGCGATCGGGTCGTCACCATCACCCCGCAGACCGTCGCGGAAGACTTCAGCAAGTTCCAGCAGAAGGTACCCGGGCTGTTTTTCTTCCTGGGGATCACACCGAAGGGAACGCCGGCGGAGAAGGTCGCGGCGAATCACTCGCCGCTGTTCTTTGTGGATGAAGCCGCACTCCCGACCGGCGTGAAGGCGCTTTCGTCGGTTGCGCTGGACTACCTCGGTTCGAAGCGCGCGGCCAACTGAAGCTGCAGCAGTTGCGCCCGCCTATCGAGGAATTACAGGCGCATCGCTGATCCATCGCTGCCTGGCACTCCGTTGCGCGTGGAGTGCCAGGCAGCAAGCGCTTGGGTCTGACTGCTACCGAGCGGGTACCGGCACCAGCTCTCCGGCTTCGTTCCACTTGAGCGTGCGATACCCATCCTTCCCGCGCACGAGCAGCAACAGTTCCCCTCCGGGATGCCGCGGGTGCGCGGCGATGAGTTTCCCGCCGAAACGTGTGTGGATCTCCGTCTGCGGTGTATGCCCGATCACATGGACCTTCGCATCGAAGTGTTCGAGCACGCGTGTCAGCATGGGCCCGGTCTCCGGATTCTGCAGGTAACCTCGGAACCAGAACGCGCTGGTCGGATCCCAGAAGAACTGCTCTCTCCGCGCGTAGGCGGCGGAGTCCATCCGGATGACGGCTGTGCTGTCCGCCCACCGATAGAACAGCTCCTCACCCATGTATTTCGAGAGCGTGTCGTCGATGGCCTTGAGGTTGAAATCCAGGAAGCGGTCTGAGACGCCGCCGTGCGCGAAGAGCACGTCGTCGATGCGCGCGACCGCAGGTTTGGTGGCGAGCCACTGACCGAGCACGGACTCGCGGATGTCGTACATCTTCGAGTACTTCACACCATGCAGTTCGGCAACCTGCTTCTCCCTGGTGTGCAGATAGCGGAGGTCGCTGAGCAGCACCATGATCTCGTGATTGCCGAGCATGACGTGAACGGCGCCGCCGGCCGCGGCGGCTTCGCGTTCCAGGCCGTAGACGAACCAGAGCAGTCGCGTCACATCGGGGCCACGATCCATCAGGTCGCCATCGAAAACCAGGTGTTTTTTCCCGCCGGTCCACTTCAGCCGCTGATCGATCAATCCGGCGCGTGTGAGCTGGGCGACGACATTGTTGAACTCGCCGTGTGTGTCACCGAGCACATACAGCGAATCGACGCCAGTTACAGCGAACCTGCGCGGGCGCGGTGTGAGGTCGACCAACGTGGTAGTGCGCGCAGCGTGCGAGCCGTAGACGAGCTGCAGTTGCGGTACACGTGGACGCGGGATCGCCACGCGATGTTTTATGGCAGGTGGCGTTTCGAGCAGAACACGGACTCGCCCATCGAGCGAAGCAATCGATGCCACACCGGGCATCTCCGATTCGGTGAGCCAGTGCACGACCACCGAATCCTTTCGGGACTCGACCCAGAGGCCGTACTCGCCTTCGAAGTGCTCCGGCGCCTGGTCGCGTGCCGCGACCGTGCACACTGCCGCGATCAGCAGTCCCGGCCAGCCGAAAACACGCAACCGTTTCATCATACTAGAAGGTCATCAATCTTCCGCTGTCGATCCGTTTGAGGAGGGCGTTCAGCCGATCCTCGACACCGCGGATCTCGAGTTGTGTCAGTCCGAATTGTACTCGTTGATCCTTGATTCGGATCCCCTGACCGCGGTTCAGGTTGGGGCCGTTCGGCATCCGGACCAACCGCCCTTCCTGGTCGATCCGGAATTCGGCGACGACCGCCAGGACGCGGTCGAGGTCTTCGCGCCTGATCTTCCGGAGTTTTGCTACGGTGTACGCGGGCACGGCCGGCACACGCAACTCGCGCCACGCCGCACCGAGAATACTCTGCTGGTGGTCGAAGGCGAGGCCGTTGTCGACGGCGAACAGACGCGGATTCGCCGGGTTCGCCGAGACCAGCACGTTCCCCGTATTCTCGTCGTTATGCCTGATCAGGTGGGTGAGCAGGTTCAGGTTGCCGAGGTGACGGGCGTATGCGGTATCGCGTTCGAATCGGGCAAGGTTGAAGACACTATCGGCGGACACATTCGAAAGCCAGTACTGCAGCACGACCAGCGTCGATGCAGGGGCGCGACTGAAGGTCGCCGTCGCGGTCGAGTCGATGCCGCGATAGTAGGCCAGATCGAATGAACGGATCACCGTCGGCGGTACCACATAGTCGTCGGGTTCGAGGAACAGCTTCTGGATGGCATAGGCGGCCAGCTCGTGCCGCGCGCTGTTGTTGAAATCCTCACCGCCCGGTGCGACCACGGCCCACTTGGTGATCATGACCATGCTGTCGGGGAACGCGATGGTCACCCGCTGCGTGCGGTCCTCCGGTTTGCGCGAACCACGCCGATCAAGGATTTCGAGACTCGAAGTTTCGAGCCGCTGTTCGATCAGCGGAATCGGGAACACAATGTTCGTGTCCTGGGCGGAAACGGCAGGGGGAATCAGCAGAAGCAGCCCCAGAACTGCGTGCCGCAACCGGACGGCGAAGTTTCTCATAACGGCTGCTCCGATCGAGTAAGCGGTGCAAGGCGCACCGTGAAAACGGTGCCTGTTCCCGGCGTGCTGCGCACCGCGATCTCCCCGTGGTGGCGGTCCACGATCTGCCGGACGATCAGCAGGCCGAGCCCCATCCCGATGCGACCGCCTTTCCTTGTGAACCCCGGCTCAAATATGCGCTGCAGCGTGTCGGGTTCGATACCGACGCCGGTGTCTTCGACTTCGACCAGCACACTATCGGCCTCTCTGCGGGTGCGAACCGTGATGCGACCAGGGCCCTCGATCGCCTGCGCCGCATTCACCAGCAGATTCATGAACACCTGGTTGATCTGATTCGCATAACAGTCGATGGGCGGCAATGCGTCGTAGTCGCGCACCACTTCGACGCGATCGCGGAGCTGATGTTCGAGCAGCGCGAGCGTGCTGTCGATCGCTTCGTTGATGTCGATGAATGCGCGCTCGGAACGGTCCGGCCGGCCGAAGCTGCGCAGGCTCCTGACCAGTCCGACCATGCGATGCACGGCAAGATCGTTGACTTCGAGCACACCAACGAGCGCACGCACGACTCGTCGCAACTCGTCCAGCTCGGTTTCATCCACGACTTCATCCTCGAGGATAACCTGGAGTTTCCCGAGGGCGCGTTTCAGTACGTCGTGATTGCTGTGCAGCGCGCCGAGCGGCGAGTTCAGTTCGTGCGCGATGCCGGCGAGCAGCGAGCCGAGCGACACCAGCTTCGCAGACGCGACCAGCTCGGCTTCGCGGGCAGCAAGCTCCTCGCGTGCGCGCTCCAGTTCGAGCTGTAGTTGCGCGATCTCGGCGCGTAAGGTCTCCTCGCTCACAGGAATGCGCGAATCAGTTTGCCCCGGATGTCCCGCAACTCGCCCCTGGCCTGCTCGAGTTCGGCGATGCGCCCGTCCAGATCGCGAATCAATCGCGCCCGTTCGACAGCGTTCCTGACCACCAGCTTGAGATGTGCGTTGTCCCACGGCTTTTCGAGGTAGTAGTAGAGGCCTGCCTCGTTGATCGCACGGATCGCGTTCGCCTTGTCTGCGTAGCCGGTCAGCAGGATCCGGCTTGCGAACGGCTGTTTCTCCTTCGCGCGCTCCAGCATTGTGATTCCGTCCATGATCGGCATCAGGAAATCGGAGAGGATGACATCGACCTCACGTCGGTCGAGTTCCTCGATCGCGCGCTCGGGTTCGGAAAAAGTGAGCACATTCCAGTCGGTCTCGAGCTGCAGCAGCGACTGGAGCGAGCGCGCGACCATCAGCTCATCATCGACCAGCAGGACTGTGGCATTCTGATTCGGCACGTTCACCCCGCCACTACGTTGCGGATCCTGCGCGCGAGCCCCTGCAGCAGGCCAACCGCAAGCTCGGGATTATCATTGAGCAGGTCGCGGAAATCATCGCGCTCGATGCGCAGCAAACGAACCGGCGTGTGGGTGACCGCTTCGACCAGTGCGGGCTGATCGTCGATCAATGTCCAGGTGCCGATAGCCGCGCCTGGTTCGGCCTGCATCGCTGCCCCGACTCGATCGGTCAGGCGGATCGTGCCATCAATCACAACGTACATCGCGCGGTTCTCCCCGTTCTGTTCGAGCAGTTTCCGCCCGGCCGGCAGCTCGACCACGGTCGCTACCGATGCGAGCAGGGCGAGGTGCGCACTTCGTGCTTCCTGCAGCAGGTCGACGCGCTGCAGCAGGAACACCTTCTCGATCAGGTCCATCGTTTCGCTCGTTTCGGGAAATCCGCCACTTTCGATCCGGCTGAGCCGGTCCGCCAGCATCGCAATCCAGCGATCGTTGTCCGCACGCAATATCTCCAGCGCGGCCGCCCTGTCCTCCCGGCCACCTGCGGGACCTTCGACGATCGGTTGCACACGCAGGTAAATATCGCGCGAGATCGTCTGCTCCAGCCACTCCAGCGCATTGGTGCTGCGCGCCCGGTCACCGCTCACAAGGGCGCTGAAACAGGACGCTACCTCGGTGGGCGGGTAGAGCAGTGCGACCAGCCGGAACACACCGGCCCGACGATCGGCCGCAGCCTGCTGCAGAGTGGTTGCAAACATCGCGGTAAACGAGGTCTGTCGTGACAGTGCACGCAGGTTTCTTTCAGCACGCTGGTACACCTGCGTCGCTGCGACTTCACGCTCGAGCGCGGCGATGACCAGGTCGCGGTCAAAACGAAGCTCCGGATTGCGCGTGCGCAGCTTGCCCAATGCGAGCAGAGCGCGATCGTCCAGAAGCTGATCGGTTTCCGGCGCGAGGATCGCTTCCAGCAGCGCAGTCGCAACTTCCGGATCGGGGATACGCGCGAGTACGGAGGGGATGTTCCGCCGCACTACCACTGGCACCCGTTCATCGAGCAACGCCGCGATCAGCGCAGGCTCGGCCGCGCGGCCGCGCGCGGCGAGCGCTTCACGCGCCGGTGCACGCGTGACCGGCCGTCCGAGTGCATCGATCAGCAGCGGCAGCACCGCACTCCCGGTCAATGCGCCGGCACTGCGCACCGCCGCACGCGCGACTCTCGGATTCGGGTCCCGCGCAAGCGGCAGCAGTTCATCCAGCGCATTCGTCGGGCGCGCTACACCCAGCGCGAGCGCAAGCTCGAGCTTCGCTTCCACCGAGCCGATTCGTGCCGCCGCACGCTGCTCCTCGAGGAACGAGGGCTGAATCTGCGGCATCCTGCCATTCGCGGATGCCAGCGCACCAAGTGTCGCCGTTCGCACCGACGGCGTGGTCGCGTGCAGCAGTTCGTCGATCAGGCGACCCGGCTCGGAACTCGCCGCATACAGCGCGCGGACCGCAGCTTCGCGAACCTGTGGATCGCGATCCTCGAGACACGCGCGCACGCGGAGCGGATCGGCGGCATCCGGTACGCGCGCGAGCAGTTCCAGCGCGCGCGTACGCAGTTCCGGCTCGCTGCGATCGAGGAGCTCGTGAAGTTCGGGCGCGAGCGCGCGGATTTCGGTCGGCCTCGCCTGGCTGACGAGTTCGAGCGCAAACGCAACCTGTACGGCATCGGTCGCGGCGAGCGCATTGCGGACGGCCTGGAAAGTACCCGCATCGGCGAGGGTCGCGAACGCACCGCGCAGGCTGGCAAACCGCCCTTCGATCGAGCGGGCGAGGGTGCGCACATACTCCTGACGCATGCGATGCGCTGACCAGAGCCAGACCAGTGAAAGCAGCACCGTCACCCAGGCGATCTGCCGGTAGTCGATGAGCTGGAGAAGCAGAAAGATCAATCCTGCCGAAACGAATTTCCCGAGCCCCTTCTCGACCGCGACATCGATCCATGCCTTCGCTTCGAGTTTGATCTCTTCCGGGATCGGCACGTAGAGGATCTCGCGAGCGGCGCGCTCGGTTGAATAGCGCAACCCCGTCTCCGCGGCCTTGGCCGCGATCAGTGCGCCGATTCCCCACCACATCACCACGCCGAGACCGGTCAGCAGCATGGCGGCGGGCAGCAGCATCAGCGCGAGTCCGACCCCAAAACGGCGCAGCAGCGGATGCAGTGGCAGGATGAACAGCGCGGGTAACCACTGCGTGACGGCATTGAATCGCCCCTGGAACGCGCTGATCGCATCGCGTGTCTGGAAGATCTCCTTGCTCAGCGTGTTGAACTGGTAGTCGACGAGCTCCTTTACAACGATCGTGAGCAGCACCGCGCCGGCAATCAGTCGCACCTGGCGATTGGAGAGCAGGCGGCGGAGTTCGCCGGCGCCGAGGTCCGGGGTTTCGCCGCGGCTGCGCTGGTTTGGCGCATCGTTCCCCCACACGAGCGGCAGCGCGAACGCGAAAACCGCGATGAGCGCCGCGGCGACGAGCAGCAGGTTGGGTGTGCCGATGCTTTGCGAGAGCAGTCCCGTCGTGGCACCGCCGAGCGTCGCACCGATGGATCCGCCTGCAATGACCAGTGGATAGACCGATTTCGCGCTGCGTGTGTCGAGGAACAGTTGCGCGGCCATGAAGAACTGTGTAACCAGCGCCGCCGCGAAGAGGTCGTACCAGCCGTAGAAGACCAGCCCGAAGACGGTACTCCCCTCGATGTAGAAGATGCGAAAAAGCACCAGTTGCGCGGCGAAGACGAGCGCAACGGCGGGAATGAGGGTTCGCCAGGGAAAGCGTGCGGCGAGCCGGTTGTACAGTGGAACGAACAGGACGACGACCGCGCTGACCAGGTACACCTTGTAGAACTCGGTTGCGCCGAGTCCATCCAGGGCGAGCGCGTTCTTGACCGGCCGCAGCATGCCGACGGCACACACGACCAGAAAGAACAACCCCATGAGCCCGGCCAGCCGCGACAACTCGCGCCGGTCGAATCTCTCCAGCCCGGGAACCCGTCTCAATATGCGCATTCGTGTCTAATGTACGACACGCCGCGACGGCCATGGTAGGCTCGGGCTGGTGAACCGACCGACCGCGGCGCGCTGCTTGCGCATGTTCATACGGATATGCGTGCGCTCGCCATCCTACCGGGCACATCGAAGCTGCAACTCGTCGACCGGCCGGAGCCGGAAATCGCGCACCCTGATGACGTCCTGATGCGTGTGTTGCAGGTCGGGATCTGCGGAACCGACCGCGATGAGGCGAGTGGTGGCCGCTGCGAACCCGCCGCGGGAAGCAGTGACCTGGTCATCGGGCACGAGATGCTTGGGCGCGTCCTCGCCGTCGGAGACAAGGTCACCACGGTACGTGCCGGCGATTTTGCCGTATTCACGGTCAGACGCGGCTGCGATCAGTGTCTATCCTGCGCGATGGGCCGGCCCGACATGTGTACATCCGGCGAGTACCGCGAGCGCGGGATCAGCGGGCTGGATGGATACAATGCCGAACGCGTGGTCGACAGCGAAGCATATGTGGTCCGGATGCCCGCAGAGATCGCCCGGGTGGGCGTCCTCACCGAACCGCTGAGCGTCGTCGAAAAAGCGATCCACGAAGCGACGCGCATCCAGCTCGAGCGCCTGCCTGCCGCCGCTGCGACACCCGACTGGCTGCACGACCGCCGCTGTCTCGTGGCCGGGCTCGGACCCGTCGGCCTGCTCGCCGCAATGGTGCTGCGACTCCGAGGTGCGGATGTCTACGGCCTCGACATCGTCGACGAAAACTCCGCCCGCCCGCAATGGCTCGAGCACATCGGCGGCCGCTACATCGATGCGCGCAAGCTGCCCGCCAACCAGCTCCGTCAGCACATCGGACGCATGCAGTTTGTTTTCGAAGCGACCGGAGCACCACGGCTGACTCTCAACCTCATCGATGCGCTCGACTACAACGGCGCGTACGTGCTCACCGGGATCCCCTCGGGTCACTGCCTCACCGAATGGGCCGCATGCGACCTGCTTCGCGCAATCGTGCTCGACAATCAGATCATCATCGGCAGTGTCAATGCCGCACGCGGGCACTACGAAATGGCCGTTGACGACCTGCTGCACGCCAACAGCCGCTGGCCTGATCACATCGAGAAGCTGATCACACATCGCTGCCGCCCGGCTGATGCAGTGAAAGCGCTACAGCAGCACCCGGCCGACGAGATCAAGGCGATTGTCGAGTGGAGCTCGATCAGTTGATCCGCCAGTTCGCAACCGATCGAGCAAGCTGGCCGCCCCGCGCGACACGCAGTCCGTGCACGCCCCGCACACACGCCTCGAATGCGGCCAGGAGGTTTGTTCACGGAATACGAATTGCCGCGTCGTTTGAAACACTTTGCAGTTCGGTCGCTGACGAGGAGGAGCAATGGCTGAGACTGTCGCGGACTTCATGCTGCGCCGTCTCAAGGCGTGGGGCATACACCGGATTTTCGGTTATCCGGGCGATGGCATCAACGGCATCATGGGCGCGCTCGACCGCGCGAATGGCAATCCTCGATTCATACTGACGCGCCATGAGGAGATGGCCGCATTCATGGCGTGTGCGCATGCCAAGTTCACCGGCGAGATCGGCGTCTGTCTTGCCACGTCCGGTCCAGGCGCGATTCATCTGCTGAACGGCCTCTATGACGCCAAGATGGATCACCAGCCGGTGCTCGCGATTGTCGGGCAGTCCGCGCGCAGTGCGATCGGCGGCAGCTTTCAGCAGGAAGTCGACCTGATCTCGCTGTTCAAGGATGTCGCACAGGAGTACGTCACGATGCTGAGCGTGCCGGAGCAGTTGCCGGACGTGCTCGATCGCGCGGTGCGTACAGCGATCGCGACGCGCAGCGTCACCTGCATCATCGTTCCGAATGACATCCAGGGGGAGAAGGCGGCTGAAGAGGTTCCGCAGAAGCACGGCTTTGTGCCCGGCGGGCTCGGCTACACGGCGCCACGCGTGGTACCGCATCGTGATGATCTCGATCGGGCGGCGGATGTGCTGAACGATGCCTCCAAAGTCGCGATCCTGATCGGGCAGGGTGCACGCAATGCGGAGCGGGAAGTGATGGACTGCGCGGATCGGCTCGGCGCCGGTGTTGCCAAGGCGCTGCTCGGTCGCTCGGTGCTCCCGGATGACCTGCCGTACGTCACCGGCGCGATCGGCCTGCTCGGCACCAAACCGAGCTACGATCTGATGATGGACTGCGACGCGTTGCTCATGATCGGCTCCAATTTCCCGTACTCGGAGTTCCTGCCGCCCTGGGGCCAGGCGAAGGGCGTGCAGATCGATATCGACGGACGTTTCATCGGCTTCCGCTACCCGATGACGGTCAATCTCATCGGCGACTCGCGCGAAACGCTACGCGCACTGAATCCGCTGCTGCACAGGAAAACCGATCGAAGCTGGCGCCAGAAGATCGAGCGCGGCGTAACCGACTGGTGGAAGCTGGTGGAAGCGCGTGCGCAGAACGGTGCCGACCCGATCAATCCGCAGCAGGTGTTCTGGGAACTTTCGCCGCGGCTGCCGGACAACTGCATGGTCGTCGCAGATTCGGGTTCGACCGCGGGCTGGTTTGCGCGCGACCTGAAACTGCGTCCCGGGATGACGGCCACCCTTTCCGGCAACCTCGCTACGATGGGGTGCGGAGTCCCCTACGCGATCGCCGCGAAATTCGCGTTCCCGGACCGGGTTGCGATCGCGTGTGTCGGCGACGGCGCGATGCAGATGAACGGCAACAACGAGCTGATCACGATTGCGCAGTACTGGCGGGAATGGAGCGACCCGCGGCTGATCATCCTCGTGCTGCACAACAACGACCTGAACCAGGTCACCTGGGAGCAGCGAGCGTTCGAAGGCGATCCGAAGTTCGAAGGCTCGCAGAAGCTGTACGATTTCCCGTTCGCGCGGTATGCGGAGTTGCTTGGCCTCCACGGCGTGCGCGTGGACCGGCCGGAGCAGATCGCGGGTGCATGGGACCAGGTGCTGTCGGCGGATCGGCCGGCGCTGCTCGAAGCGATCACCGACCCGAACGTCCCGCCGTTGCCGCCGCACATCTCGGTGGATCAGGCCAAGGCATTCATGTTCTCGATGATCCGCGGCGATCCGGATGTACTCAGCGTGATCCGACGGACGGCATCGCAGAAGCTGAAAGACTTCGGCGCACGCTGATGGACATAACCGCACGGTCGGCACCGATAGAGCAACTGACAGTTGCCGCCTACACGGTGCCGACCGACTTGCCTGAAGCGGACGGAACGATCGAGTGGGATTCGACAACCATGGTGCTCGTCCGGTTGCGCGCCGACGACCACACCGGGCTCGGCTATACCTACGCCGACAAATCGGCAGCGCTGGTGATCGAAGGGCTGCTCGCTCCGCTGCTGATCGGTGCGAACCCGCTGTCGATCCCCGCGACTGTGCGATCCATGTGGCGGCGTGTGCGCAATAACGGAGCGTCCGGCATCACTGCAATGGCGATCTCCGCGGTCGACTGCGCGCTGTGGGACCTGAAAGCACGACTGCTCGGGGTTCCGCTGATCACGTTACTCGGTGCAGTGCGCGATTCGGTTCCCGTCTACGGCAGCGGCGGGTTCACCTCCTACACAATCGAACAGCTTCAGGACCAACTCGCGCGCTGGGTCGAGTCCGGGATCTCGCAGGTCAAAATGAAGATCGGGACTCACCCGGAAGACGACCTCGAACGTGTCAGACAGGCACGCAATGCGATCGGCGCAGAGGCTGCGTTGTTCGTGGATGCGAACGGCGCGTACACGCCCACGCAGAGCCTGAACTTCGCCGAACGGTTCCGGGAGTTCGGTGTGGTCTGGTTCGAGGAGCCGGTGCCATCGAGCGACCTGGCCGGACTGCACCGGATTCGGAAACGTGCACCCGGGGGGATGGACATCGCCGCCGGCGAATACGGCTGCGAACCCGCATATTTTCGTGCCATGCTGCAGGCCGGCGCCGTCGACGTCCTCCAGGCTGACGCAACCCGCTGCGGCGGCATCAGCGGATTCCTTTCCGCTGGGGCACTTGCGGCCGCTTTCACGACTCCGCTCTCGGCGCACACAGCACCTTCTCTTCACGTGCACGTATGCTGTGCCCTCCAGCCAGTGCGACACATCGAGTACTTCCACGACCATGTGCGCATCGAACACATGTTCTTCGACGGTGCGGCTACGGCTGTCGACGGACGACTGCGGCCCAACCTCGACCGGCCAGGCCTCGGGCTCGAGTTCCGTTCCGCAGAGGCGGCGCCGTACCGCGTGTACCAAAGCAGGATCTGATGCGAGAGGAACCACCGCCGTTCGCGCGAACGGCCGGACTCGCGGCCACACTGCGCCGACGCATCCGGGGCGAGGTTCGCTTTGAGGAAGGCGATCGCGCGTTGTACGCGACCGATGGGTCGAACTACAGGCAGTTGCCCATCGGCGTCGTGATGCCGCGCGACACGGACGACCTGATCGAGGCAATTGCCGTCGTGCGGGAGTTCGACGCACCGCTGCTGATGCGCGGCGGCGGAACCAGCCTGGCGGGACAGTGCTGTAACGCCGCTGTTGTGCTCGATGCGTCGAAGTACCTCGACCGGATCGTCGCGATCGACCCCGACGCAAAGAAGGCACGCGTACAGCCGGGCGTCGTGCTGGATCACCTGCGCGGTGCCGCCGAACGGTACAACCTGACGTTCGGTCCTGACCCGGCCACGCACAATCACTGCACACTCGGCGGCATGATCGGCAACAACTCGTGCGGTGTACACTCGGTTATGGCGGGACGCACATCGGAGAACGTCGAAGAACTCGAGGTTCTCACATACGATGGTGTGCGGATGACCGTCGGTCCGACCAGCGCGGAAGAGCGCGCCGCAATCATTCGCGAGGGTGGACGTCGCGGTGAAATCTACGGCGGGCTGGAGCGACTGGTCGAACGTTACGCACCGCTGATTCGGGAACGATTCCCGAACATTCCGCGACGCGTTTCCGGCTACAACTTCCCCGACCTGCTTCCGGAGAACGGCTTCCATGTCGCGCGTGCACTGGTCGGCTCCGAATGCACGTGTGTCACGATCCTCGAAGCAACCGTGCGCCTGGTCTACAGCCCACCGGTCCGGATGCTGGTCGTGCTCGGCTATCCGACCATCTACGATGCGGCCGCGGATATTTTGCGCATCCTGTCGTTCGGTCCCGTCGGCCTCGAAGGCATCGATGATTTCCTCGTCGATGACATGGTCCGCAAGGGACTGCACCCGCAGAACCTGAAACTGCTGCCGAGTGGGCGCGGCTGGCTGATGGTCGAATTCGGCGGAGACACGCGTGAAGAAGCGGAAGAAAAACTGCAGGACCTGATCGCGACCCTCCAGTCCGAGCCGAATACACCAAGCATTCGACGCTTCGAGAATGCCGCACAGGAAGCGCTGGTCTGGCAGATCCGTGAATCCGGACTCGGTGCGACGGCGCGTGTGCCCGGTCAGCAGGACACCTGGGAAGGTTGGGAGGACTCGGCGGTTGCCCCGGTCAGACTCGAACACTACCTGCGCGGGCTGCACGCATTGTACGAGAAGTTCGGCTATCGCGGTTCGCTCTACGGACACTTCGGGCAGGGTTGTGTACACACACGCATCAACTTCGACCTGCTGACTGCATCGGGCATCGCAAAGTTCAGAAACTTCCTCGGCGAGGCGTCGGACCTCGTGCTTTCACTCGGCGGCTCGCTCTCCGGCGAACACGGTGACGGCCAGTCTCGTGCAGAACTGCTGCCGAAGATGTTCGGACCGGAACTGGTTCAGGCATTCCGCGAATTCAAGCAGCTCTGGGATCCTGGCTGGAAGATGAATCCCGGAAAAGTTGTCGACCCGTTCGACATCACGCAGAACCTCCGGCTCGGCACCAGCTATCGGCCGCCCGTGTTGCAGACGCACTTCGCATTTCCCGCCGACGATGGCAGCTTCGCACGTGCCGCGCTGCGCTGTGTCGGGGTCGGCGAATGCCGGCGCATGGCTGGTGGCACGATGTGCCCGAGTTATCGCGCGACACACGAGGAGAAACACTCGACGCGCGGGCGCGCACATCTGCTCTGGGAGATGGCGCGCGGCGACTCCATCCGTGAAGGCTGGAAAAGTGACTACATCCGCGAAGCGCTCGACCTCTGCCTCGCCTGCAAGGGGTGCAAGGGAGAATGTCCGGTCAATGTCGATGTCGCGAGCTACAAGGCCGAGTTCCTCTCGCACTACTATGCGGGACGGCTGCGGCCACGTGCAGCCTACACCATGGGACTGATCCACCGCTGGGCGCCCCTTGGCGCGCTGATGCCATCGCTGGTGAACTGGGCGACACACACGCCGGGGCTCGAGCAGGCCGTAAAATGGCTCGGTGGATTTTCGCCACAGCGGACCATTCCTCGCTTTGCGACTCGCACATTCCGATCGACCTTCAAGGCCCAGCCGCAAGGGAGCGGGCAGCAGTCCGTTCTGCTCTGGGCGGACACCTTCAACGACTTCTTCCACCCCGATACTGCACATGCCGCGGTGGATGTATTACGGGCGGCGGGTTTCCATGTTGTGGTCAGGAACCGCGGCAGTCGACTCTGCTGCGGTCGGCCGCTCTACGATTTCGGGATGCTGACCACGGCGAAACGGCTGCTGCAGCGGATCCTCCGCAATCTGCGCGCAGAGATCGAAAGCGGAATGCCGATTGTAGTGCTCGAGCCGAGTTGTGCCGCGGTTTTTCGCGATGAACTGGTCGACTTCTTTCCGAACGATGAAGATGCGAGGCGGTTGAGTCGGCAGGTGTACCTGCTCGGCGACTTTCTCGATGCCTACGCGCCGGACTTCGCACCGAAAGTAGACGGAACGGTGGTGGCGCATGCACACTGCCACCACAAGGCCGTATTCGGCACGTTCGGCTATTCAGCGATGCTCTCGAAGAGCGGCGCCGATTACACGCTGCTCGACTCCGGCTGTTGCGGGATGGCCGGCTCATTCGGGTTCGAGGCCGACAAGTACCAGGTTTCGATGGATGTCGGCGAACTCGTACTGCTTCCCGCAGTTCGCAGTGCGCATCAGGACTCGCTCATCGTGGCGGACGGGTTCAGTTGCCGGGAGCAGATCCAGCAGGTGACCGGCCGGCGTACGCTGCACCTCAGCCAGTTATTGCAGATGGGCGTGCAGGCAAACACCCCGCCGAAATGAATCGCATGACGAAGCCGTGGACTGGATACGCGGAGCCTGGACCGCTTCAGCAATCCGCGAAAGCGGCCGAACGGGATCGCTACGTCCCCATCTCCGACTACGCCATCATCGGAGACAGCCGCAGCATCGCGCTGGTTTCGCGTGGCGGTTCGATCGACTGGTGGTGCCTGCCCCGATTCGATGGCGACCCTGTGCTGGCGAAGCTTATCGATAGCGAACACGGCGGCAGTTTCGAGATCACACCCGCGGACGTCATCGAAACCATTCGCACATACATTCCCGACACTCCCGTCCTGATCACGCGGCATCGCACAGCAACCGGTGCAGTCTGTGTTACAGACTTCATGCCCGCACTTTCCGAAGAGCAGAAACGCACACACCCGATCCCGTTTCGCTGCATCGTGCGGAGGATCCGCTGCGAGGAAGGCACCGTGCGATTGCGCATCGCGCTGAGGGTGCGCCCCGCGTACGGGCGCAGAGGTGCACGCATGAAGCGGTTGCGGCCCGATGCATGGGCGATCGAGCCTGTGCGCGGAATCATGCACCTGATGACCCCGGTCGAGGTGCAGGTGACGGGCGATGTGCTCGGAACCGACGTCGAACTCGAGGCCGGTGACCGCATCGACCTCGCCGTCGGCTTCTCGGAGGAAGCGCCCGCCGATCTTCCTGTGCTCAGATTGACCGATACAATCCAGAAGATGACGATCGAGTTCTGGCAGAACTGGGCCGGCATGTGCACCTACGACGGCCGGTACCGCGATGCCGTGGTGCGCAGCGCACTCACACTCAAGCTGATGACCTACGCGCCATCGGGCGCAATCGTCGCCGCACCGACGACGTCACTGCCGGAATGGATCGGCGGCCCGCGCAACTGGGATTATCGCCTCTGCTGGTTGCGTGATGCCGGGTTCACGATTCGCGCGCTGATGCGCATCGGCTACCGACGCGAAGCCCACGCATTCGCGCACTGGCTGCTGCACACGACCCGGCTGACGCACCCGCGGCTGCAGGTGCTATACACGCTTTTTGGTGAAGAGCGTGTAGAGGAACGGCTGCTCGACTGGCTCGACGGGTACCGCGGATCGAAACCGGTGCGAATCGGCAACGCAGCAGCGCAGCAGTTCCAGCTCGATGTCTACGGGGAAGTCGCCGACGCACTGGCGCTGTACCACAGGACCGGCGGAACGTTCGATAGCGACGCGCTCTACCTCGTGCGCGGTATCGCCGATGTGATTGCACGGCGCTGGAATGAACCCGATTTCGGCATCTGGGAAGCCCGCGCCGGCGTGCGGCAACACGTTCATTCGAAGGTCATGGCCTGGGTCGGACTGCAGCGCTGCATCGAACTCGCGCACACCGAACCCGCGCTTCAGATGCTGCACAGGTACAGCGGCGTTCGCGATGAGATCTTCCGCTGGGTGATGGAGCACGGGTACAATGCCGCCAATAACACGTTCACGGCGACTCCCGGCCACGATCTCGATGCCGCGCTGCTCGTCATTCCGCTCGTCGATTTTCTGCCCGCGAACGATCCGCGCGTGATCGGGACGGTCGAAGCAATCCAGCGGCGGCTCGCACGCGGGGAATTGGTCTACCGCTACCTGATGGATGATGGACTGCCAGGGCGCGAAGGTGCCTTTGTGATCTGCTCGTTCTGGCTGGTCGAGGCGCTGGCCCGCATGCAGCGCGCCGATGAAGCAACAGAATTGTTCGAACGGCTCCTCACCCGCTGCAATGACGTGGGCCTGCTTTCCGAGGAGATCGACCCCGAGAGTGGCGAACTGCTGGGCAATTTCCCGCAGGCCTTCAGTCATATCGGATTGATCAACGCCGCGCTCACCCTCGGCGAGATCACCGGCGCATCCGTCTCTCCTGCCGCGGGTCAGGTACGCTGACATCATCGCGCACTCCGGCGCCATTGCCTATTCCGCGACTGCGTGTGCAGGATCGTGGAACGGGTTCTTCCGAAGTGGGATGGCGCATTCGGCTCGTTCGGGAGCTCTGTGGCTCTGAAGCTCTGAGGCTCTGTGTGAGATGAGAGCGCGATGCTCTAACGGGCCGGTCGGCTTTGCGATGCGAAGAGGACCGATGCGAGGCTGCGCAAATTCACATGCGGTAGAACGTTCCGAGCAGTGCGCCGAAGATCATGTGGGCAATCAGGGTCACGGAGGGGGTTCCGCGGCCGTAGTTGAGTGCGAGGAAACCTGGCGGTTCGAGTTCGCGCGTGGGCTCCGGTCCGGCTGCGTCCGAAGCCATGCGCGGGTGAAGCCCGGGTAGCACGGGAAGACCGACCGTCAGCACGAACAACCCGTGCACCGCTCCGATGACCGATCCGAGCAGCGGTCCTGCGAACCCGATGTTTTCGAACGCCACCGCGTAGATCACCGCGAAAGCCCAGCCGTTCAAGAGGTGCACAAAACTTCCGTACACCTTGGCTCGGTCCCGATTCGGCGTGAACAGCAGCCCAAGCAGCAGCGGCAGATCCATGCGACTGAATCCGAGCGCCTGACCGCCACGCAGCAGCGCGGTCAGAATCGTCGTTGCGGCGAATCCCCAGAGCAGTACGGACGCGATATCCATCAGTTTGGCGACCTTCGGCAAAGTACAGCCGGATGCATTTCCGCCAGTCCGCCTGCAAGCCGCACGCCCGGACCGCGTCTTCTGGTGCGCTTGAGATTCTGCGCACGCGAATTGCCAGCCCGAACAGCTTCCAACACGCAACTGGACCATGCCCGCACCGTTCCCGAAATGGGCCGACTCACTCTTTCGCGTGCTGCTCGCCGTCGGGCTGATCACGGTCGCGGCTGTACCGCTGTTCCTGATGGCGTGGGTGCGCACACCGCAGATCACGGGGCAGTTCGACCCGGTGCGCCAGCCGGTCGAGTTCGATCACCGGCACCATGTCGACGATGATGGCATCGACTGCCTCTACTGCCATGAACAGGCCGAGCGCACGCCGTACGCCGGGATTCCGCCGACCGAGCGCTGCCTCAACTGCCACAGCCAGATCTGGCGCAACTCACCGTTACTCGAGCCCGTCTGGCAGAGCTACTTCAGCAATGCCCCGATCCCGTGGGTGCGCGTCCATCAACTCCCGGATTTCGTGTTTTTCAACCACGCGATTCACGTGAACAAGGGCGTCGGCTGTGAGAGCTGTCACGGTCGCGTCGATCAGATGGCGCGGGTCTATCAGCAGATGCCGCTGACGATGGGGTGGTGCCTCGAATGTCACCGCAATCCGGAGCGGTTTCTTCGCCCGCGTGAAGCGATGACCGTGATGGGCTGGCAGCCGCCGGAGCCGCAGGAGCAACTCGGCCGCGAACTGATGCAACAGTACGGCGTGCAACGTCTCACCAACTGCACGACGTGTCACAGATGAGCAGGAACCTCCCCGTACTCGACACGGGCGCAGCGAATGAAGGACTGACCGCCGAGGAAATAACGCGTCGTCAGTTTCTACAGCTCGCCGCGACCGGCCTGGCCGTCGGCGCACTCGCGGGCTGTGTTGAGCCGCCCCGCGAACGGATCCTGCCATACACGGTTCAGCCGATCGGCGTACACCCGGGCAAACCTCGCTATTACGCGACCACGATGCCGCTCGGCGGTTACGGCACCGGACTGCTGGTCGAAAGCCATGAAGGCCGCCCGACCAAAGTCGAGGGGAACCCCCAACACCCCGCGAGCCTCGGCGCGGCGGGTGTTTACGAGCAGGCATCCGTACTGCAGCTCTACGATCCGTTCCGCGCAAAGTCACTGCGCTACCGGAATGCGCCGTCGACATGGAATGCGTTTGTGCGCGAGTTCGCACCGACTCCCCAACGCGCCGGTTACCGCGGTGCAGGCCTCCGGTTTCTGCTCCAGCCGACTGCATCGCCACTCACCTCGGCGCTGCTCGACCGCATCCGCGACCGTTATCCCGAGGCACGCATCCATAGCTATGCGCCGCTCGGCAGCACGACCGGAACTTCCGGACTGCTGCGCCTGTTCGGTACGCGGGTCCAGCCACAGTACGATCTGCGCAACGCGCGCGTCGTTGTGACCCTCGATGCCGACCTCTTCGGTGCGATGCCCTTCGCAATGCGGTACGCACGTCAGTTTGCCGACGGGCGACGGCTTGCGAATCCGCAGGCGCCGATGAATCGGCTGTACGCAATCGAATCCGCACTCTCGGATACAGGAAGCATCGCCGACCACAGGATTGCAGTCAGGTCTGCGGATGTGGCAATCATCGCAGCAACACTGCTTCGATTCATTGCTGCCGAGTCCCGAACCCGCGGCATAACTGCGCCCGATCTGTCTGCAGATCAGCAGGCACAACACTCCGCCGATGAGCGCTGGCGGATGATCGCGCGCGATCTGGTCGCAAACGCACGACAGAGCGTCGTTATCCCAGGCGAGCAGCAGCCAGCAGCGGTCCATGTGTTCGCTCATGCGATCAACCTGCTGCTCGGCAACATCGGTCGCACCGTCTGGTACACCGAGCCGGTGCTCTACACAACGGATGCAGGCGGGATCGATGCACTGACGCGGGAGATGAAGGCAGGTGAAGTCGATTCGCTGATCATCCTCGGTGGCAATCCGGCCTACGATACACCGGCCGGATTGAACTTCCGCGCTGCGCTGCGGTCGGTTCGCCTGACTGCATACACGGGTTTGTACGAGAACGAAACCGCAAGCGCGTGTCACTGGTTCGTTCCTTCGCTCCACTACCTCGAGAGCTGGGGCGATGCGCGTGCATACGACGGAACCGCATCGCTTACACAACCGCTGATTTCGCCGCTCTATGACGGCAGAACAGCGGACCAGATCCTGGCCCTTTTCCTCGGGCAGACCGATTACAGCGCATGGGACCTGCTGCGCGAGTCCTGGCGCACTCGCTTCACCGCCGCCGACTCGGACCTGATCTGGGCGGACAGCCTTCGACGCGGAGTGATCGTCAACACGGCCGCTGCGCCGCTTCCGGTTACGCCGGACTGGAGCGTCGTCACGCAGACGCTGGCCAACATGCCGCAGGCATCGGATCAGATTGAGCTGGTTTTCCGGCAGGATCCGAAGGTGTACGACGGCAGCTTCGCCAACAGCCCATGGTTGCAGGAGTTGCCCGACCCGGTCACAAAACTGACCTGGGACAACGCCGCACTGCTGAGCCCACGCACCGCGGAATCGCTGCATATCGAGTCCGGCGATCTTCTGCAATTCCGGCTGCAGAATCGTACGATCACGATTCCCGCCCTCATCAGCCCCCTGCACGCCGACAACTCCGTTGCGTTGAGTTTTGGATATGGGCGACGCGGTACCGAGGCAATCGCGCGGGATGTGGGTGTCGATGTATACGCGCTCTGGCCGGGTGCGGATCAGTATGTCATCTCTGGCGCCGACGTCTCACGCGTCGAATCGAAGAATGCCCATCGGCTTGCCACGACGCAGGACCACTGGCAGATCAGCGGTCGCCCGGTCGCAGTGCAGCAGACGCTGAACGGCTGGCGTGCCGACCCGGATTTCACTCGCGAAGAACGCGAGCACGCGGAAGCACTATACGAATTGCTGCCCACCGCCGAGGAGCAGTGGGCGATGACCATCGACCTCGGCATCTGCACCGGTTGCAGCGCGTGTGTGGTCGCGTGTCAGGCGGAAAACAACGTGCCGGTTGTTGGCAAGGCCGAAGTGCTGAACAGCCGCGAGATGCACTGGCTCCGCATCGACCGCTACTACAATGCGGAGGCAGGCAGCGGCACTATCACCCAGCCGATGCTGTGTCAGCACTGTGAAAAAGCGCCGTGTGAATACGTCTGTCCGGTCAATGCCACGGTGCACAGCGACGACGGCCTGAACGAGATGGTCTACAACCGCTGCGTCGGCACGCGGTTCTGCTCGAACAACTGCCCGTACAAGGTGCGCCGCTTCAACTGGTACAACTACACCATGGGCTGGTCCGAAACGGAGCAGTTGCAGTTCAATCCGGACGTCACGGTGCGCGCGCGTGGAGTCATGGAAAAGTGCACCTATTGTGTGCAGCGCATCCGTGAAGCGGAGATTCAGGCACGCCTCGAGAATCGTCGGATTCGTGACGGCGAGGTCGTGACGGCATGTCAGCAGGCGTGTCCAACCCGGGCCATCGTGTTCGGCTCGATAACAGATCCCGAGTCGCAGGTTTCCCGCACACGAGAGCAGTCCCGGCTCTACTCGGTGCTGAACGAACTCGGTACTCGTCCGCGGACCCGCTACCTCGCCCGTATCAGCAATCCCAATCCGGCTTTCGAGAGTAGCTGATCATGCCCTCTCCGGAACTGCTGGTCACTCCAGGCGACGAAGAACTCAGCGACCTTCTGCTCGCGCCGCTCTGGTCGAAATCGCGGATCTGGCTGCTTCTGTTCGCGCTCACCGGCGCGGGCACACTGCTGCTGCTGTTCGCGATGACCTGGACGTTTTCGACCGGGATCGGCTCATGGGGCAACAACATCCCGAATGCGTGGGCGTTCGGCATTATCAATTTTGTGTGGTGGATCGGGATCGGACACGCAGGCACGTTCATTTCCGCATTTCTGCTTCTGCTTCAGCAGCCGTGGCGTGCATCGATCAATCGGGTCGCGGAGGCGATGACGCTGTTTGCGGTTCTGAATGCGGCGCTGTTTCCGCTGCTGCACCTCGGCAGGCCGTGGTTTGCGTACTGGCTGATCCCCTACCCCGCGACCATGCAGGTCTGGCCGCAGTTCAGGAGCGCACTCCCCTGGGACTTCGCCGCCATCCTTACATACGGCACGGTGTCGCTGCTGTTCTGGTATGTCGGGCTGATCCCGGACCTCGCGACTGCGCGCGACCGGGCTCCAACCCGCGGGAAGCAGATCGTCTACGGAATTTTTGCGCTCGGCTGGCGCGGCAGCGCCCGGGACTGGCAGCGGCACGGCATCGCATACGGACTCCTCGCCGGCCTCGCCACTCCGCTCGTGATTTCAGTCCACAGCATCGTGAGTATGGACTTCGCCATCACCCAGTTGCCAGGCTGGCATTCCACGATTTTCCCGCCCTACTTCGTCGCCGGCGCGCTCTACTCGGGGTTCGCCATGGTGATCATGCTCACGATTCCGCTGCGGCGGGTATTCCGGCTCGAAACGATCATCACGGAACGGCACCTCGACAGCATCGGCAAACTCGCGCTCGCGATGGGCTGGGCGGTGATCTATGCCTATGTGATCGAAGCATTCATTGCGTGGTACAGCGGCAACATCTACGAGCGGTATGCGTTGCTTATCGGACGACCGCTCGGCCCGTACGCGCTGCTCTACTGGATCATGCTGTCCTGCAACTGCGCCGCTCCGCAGCTCCTCTGGTTGCGACGGGTCCGCACATCACCGCTGCTGCTTTTCGGCGTGGCGGCACTGATCCAGATCGGGATGTGGCTCGAACGGTTCATTATCATCGTGAGTTCGCTCAGTCGCGATTTCCTCCCCTCCAGTTGGCACAGCTATCGCCCGACCTGGGTCGACCTCTCGCTTCTGGCCGGAACGATCAGCCTGTTCCTGCTGCTATTCCTGCTTTTCCTGCGCTTCGTGCCTGCCATCCCGATCAGTGAGGTCAAACACCTGAGCCACGAGACCAGCCGGGACGAGGCCTTCGCATGAAGCAACGGTTTGCATCGCGGGCAACGCATCGCTGCCCTGGCAGCACAACACGCGCGATTTCTTTATGACGCGCCTCTCACCGCGAGTGATCGCAGCGGCGTTCCCGTCCGACACGACCCTCGTGCATGCGGTACAGTGGCTACGCAACAACGGTTACGACCAGCTCGAACTGTACACGCCGTACCCGATCCCGCACGCGGAGGAACTGCTTACCCTGAAACGTCCTCGCATTCCGCTGGTCGTGCTGGTTGCCGGACTCGCGGGAGCAGCGACCGGCTTCCTCGCACAATGGTACCCGAATGCGTGGAACTACCCGATCAACGTGGGCGGTCGTCCGCTGCTCTCGCTTCCGGCCTGGGTGCCGATCACCTTCGAACTCGGTGTGCTGTTCGGCGCGTTTGCAGCCGTATTTGCCTTTTTGATCGGCAGCGGATTGCCACGGCTCTGGCATCCCCTGTTCGAGCTCGAAGGCTTTGGCCATGTCAGTACCGACGAGTACTGGCTGACCGTCACCACGCCAGACTCCGACGTCGACAGCGCGCGCATCGAACACGAGCTGGTCGCGCTTGGAGCTTCGCGCATCACCGCCTTGCAGGAGTCGGCATGATGATCGTTGCGCGGGCACAGACGCGGGCCGACTGCCGGGAGGCCGAATGAGGATGCGATGGCTGGCTGTGGTTCTGCTGCTGGTCGGCTGTCGCGGCGTCGACATCGGACCGCACTGGCACTTCGAACGCATGCTGGTTCAGCCGCGTGGCGATGCGTACCGCGCAACAACGGTGTTCCCCGACGGCCGGGTCATGCAGCCACCGCCGTCGCATACACTCGCACACAACGAGACGCTGCCCCCGTCGATGTTCGCCACAAGTTCGGACTCGGCGGGAACGGACGGCGCGATACCGGTGCCGCTGACACTCGAATTGCTTCAGCTCGGCCGTCGCAGGTACGACATCGTTTGTGCTCCATGCCACGGCCTGCTCGGGGATGCGGTCACACCGATCGCGTTTCGCATGACGTTGCGCCGCCCGCGCTCATTGCATGAAGCCGAGATTCGCGCATTCACGCCCGGCCGGTTGTACCAGGTCATTCGTGCGGGCTACGGCTTCATGCCCTCGTATGCGTCGATGCTTACGCCGGAGGAAAGCTGGGCGGTCGTTGCATACGTCCGTGCCTTGCAACTGAGTCATCATGCCTCGCTGGATTCGCTGCCTCCGCACATCCGCGCAGAAGCCGCGCGGCAGCTTGGCACCACACGGCCGGCGGTGCGTCCATGAACCGGTGGCTGCGGGTAGCCGCGATCTTCGGTGTGCTCGGCACACTTGTCACCGCGACTGGACTGCTCGGTGGCGCGCGCGCGGCCTGGTTCGCCTGGCTCACCGCCTTCACCTTCTGGCTCAGCCTCGCGCTTGGTGCGCTGCTCTTCATCATGATCCAGCACGCGATGGGCGGAACCTGGTTTCTTATCTATCGGCGACTCGCTGAAGCGCTCACCATTCCGCTGCTGCTGCTGGTTGTGCTGTTCATCCCGCTGCTGTTCGGCGCGCCGCAACTCTATCCGTGGGCCTCGGACCAGCTTCGTCCCACTCTTGCTTCCGAACAGCGGACCTGGTTTACACTGCCGTTTTTCCTCATTCGCGCAGCGGGTTACTTCGCAAGCTGGGTGATCGCGGCCGTGTTGCTGTCACGGTGGTCCATCCAACAACAGCACGGGGCCGCGCCTGAACTCGCGCGGAAACAGCTCGTGACCAGCGCGGCGCTGCTCCCGCTGATTGGATTCACCGGCTCCTTTGCCGCATTCGACTGGCTGATGTCGCTCGAGGCAGGCTGGTATTCCACCATATTCGGCGTGTACTTCCTGAGCGGCGCCATCCTCGCGGTGCTCGGACTGCTCAGTGTGATCACATACCTGCTCGGCAGACACGGCAACCTTCCGGAACTGACTGAGTCTCACACCCACGGGCTCGGGAAGATGATGCTCGTGTTCGTGATTTTCTGGGCATACATCGCATACAGCCAGTACTTCCTGATCTGGATCGCCGATGTACCGGCAGAATCGCACTGGTACCTGGTGCGGTCGCGTGGGGGCTGGGCGTGGGTGAGCCTGCTACTCGTGGCCGGCAACTTTCTGGTGCCGTTCGTGCTGCTGCTTTCGCGCACACTGAAACGGACCGGACGCGCGCTCGCGGCCGTGGGGGCGCTGCTGGTTGCGATGCACTACATCGACGTGTACTGGCTGATTCTCCCTGCGTTCAGGTCCGCCGGGCCGCTTCCGACCTTCTATGACCCGGTCGCCTTCATTGGCATCGGTGGGTTGTACGCCGCAACGGCACTGTGGTGGCTGCGCGACAAACCGCTGCTCCCCGCGGGCGACCCGCGCCTGCAGCGTGCGCTCGAGTTCTTCACGTCATGACCACGCCGATCGACACCTCAGTCCGACAGGAGGAAGATCGTGTTAGAACGATGCCCGTGCTCTACTTCCTGGCAGCGATTGTCATCATCGGCTGTGGCCTGGTGACCTGGGCATGGTTCGCGCTCCGCGCGCATGAGCGGGCAGGCGGCGTTACACGCATACCCGGCACACCCGCGGCGGAGGTCACGACGATGGGCGGCCTCTACCACACGCTGATCGGCCTCGACACAGCGATGGACGCGATGAACCGGCGTGCGGAGCACACGCTCTCGAGTTGGGCATGGGTCGATCGGGAACGCGGCATTGTGCGAATCCCGATCGAAGCCGCGATGCAGGCGCTGACCGATACGGTGCCGCGATGATCGTGACACACACATTGTCCGCGGTTTTCCAGGCTGGCCCACACCAGCGTGGCTGGGCCGATGTGCTCGAATCGGTCAACGAGTTCTACCGCCGTGTGCTGTTCCTGCCGGAGCAGGCGTCAACCGTGGCGGCGCAGATCGATCATCTGCACTATCTCGAGATCACCGTGATGTTCGCGGCCGCCGGAGCAATCGCGCTCGCCGTAATCATCTTTCTCGCACGTTACCACCACGCCGGCAATCACACCCATATCGACCTGCTCGACGAAGGGGACACACGCGACCCGACACTCGCGACGCCCCACGTCAACGCTCCACTCGTCCTGGAGTTCGGCCTCTACGCCGGACTGTTCGGCCTGTTCGTGCTCTTCTGGGTCCTGGGCTACCGCCAGTACGTCGAACTGCTCGTGCCGCCCACGAAGGCGATCGACATCTTCGTGACCGGAAAACAATGGGTCTGGCAGTTCGCGTATCCGCAGGGTCCCGCCACGGCCGGGATCCTTTACGTGCCAGCCGGTCAGCCCGTGCGCATCGTACTCACCTCACGCGATGTGATTCACAGCTTCTTCGTGCCGCAGTTCCGGGTGAAGCGCGATGCGGTGCCCGGGATGTATACCGAGACGTGGTTCGAAGCATCACGGCCCGGCACGTACAATGTGCTCTGTGCGGAACTGTGCGGGGTTGGCCACTCGGTCATGCGCGCGGGCGTGATCGTCCTGGACCCGCAGGATTTTCAGCGCTGGCTGGAAGGTCGCTCGCAGTTCGGCGCGGACGTGCCGGATACGACGGGCGCATCTCTCGCGCAGCGCGGGCGCATTATGGCGATCCAGAAAGGCTGCGCCCGCTGTCATTCGGTCGATGGCAGCCGCGCGACTGGCCCGACCTGGCGCAACCTGTACGGCAGTTGGGAAGTGCTCGAAGGAGGGCAGCGCGTTTTTGTCGACGAGGCGTACATCACACGCTCAATGATGGAGCCGGGCCGCGATATCGTCGCTGGCTTTCCGAACGTGATGCCCTCCTTCATGGGGCTGGTTGCGCCCGGCGAAGTGAGCGCTCTGGTCGCGTACATGCGCAGCCTGAGCGACGCGCCCGTCGACCGCGCAACCGACTCGCTGCCCGGTGAACGCGGGCCGAATCCCGCCTCGGTGCGCGCCCTGCCTCCCGCATCACCCGCGCCCGCGGACACCACGCCCGTGAGGCTCCCGCGATGACAACAACCGCGAGCCCGCGCCCGCCTGCACCGGCGCACGTCGAAACCAAAAACTACCTGAATGCGGAAACGACCTTCCGCTCGTGGGCCACAACCACCGACCACAAGCGCATCGGCGTACTGTTTCTCGCAGGAGTAACGCTATCGGCGATGCTGGGCGGCACTTTCGCACTGTTGCTGCGCCTCGAATTGCTGACACCCGAAGCCGATGTCATGACCGCGATGACCTACAACCGCCTGTTCACACTGCACGGCGTCGTGATGGTCTGGCTGTTCATGATCCCGGCGATCCCCGGCGCGTTCGGCAACTTCATGGTGCCACTCATGATCGGCGCGCGAGATGTCGCCTTCCCGCGGCTCAACCTCGCCAGCTTCTACTTCTATCTTTCGGGGGCACTGCTGGTAATTGCCGGCGCGATCGCGGGGGGCGCCGATACCGGCTGGACGTTCTACCCACCCTACAGCGCACAGACGCCGACCGCGCTGGTGCCGGTGCTCGCCGGCGTTTTTGTGCTTGGCATTTCATCGACGATGACGGGCCTCAACTTCATCGTCACCATCCACACGTTGCGTACGGCCGGGATGACCTGGTGGCGACTGCCTCTGTTTGTCTGGGCAATCTATGCGACCAGCATCATCCTCGTGCTGGCGACGCCGGTGCTCGGACTTTCCCTGCTGCTGGTCGCCATCGATCATGCCTTCGCGCTCGGTGTGTTCAACCCCGCGCATGGCGGCGACCCGATCCTCTACCAGCACCTCTTCTGGTTCTATTCACACCCGGCAGTCTACATCATGATCCTGCCTGCGATGGGCGTGATCAGTGAGGTCGTCCCTGCGTTCTCGCGCAAGAACGTGTTCTCCTACCGTGGCATCGTCATCGCATCGGTTGGCATTGCACTGGTCGGGTTCCTGACCTGGGGGCACCACATGTTCACCTCGGGCATGTCCGCCTTCGACTCGGGCGCGTTCGGGGTGCTGTCCATGTTTGTTGCGATTTTCTCCGCGATCAAGGTGTTCACCTGGGTCGGTACGCTCTATCGCGGTCGCATCACGCTGAGTACGCCCCTGCTCTATTTCTTCGGCTTCCTTTTCCTCTTCGCGTTCGGCGGGATGACCGGCGTGGCGCTCGCAAGCACATCGCTCGACGTACACTGGCACGACACCTACTTCATCGTCGCGCACTTCCACTTCATCATGGTCGGCGGCACCATGATGGGGTTCATGGCCGGACTCCACTTCTGGTTCCCCAAGATGTTCGGACGGCTCTACAGCCAGCGACTCAGCGCCGTGGTCGCGCTGCTCGCGATCTCCGGATTCATCCTGACCTTCACACCCCAGTTCCTGCTCGGGAACGCCGGAATGCCACGGCGATACCACACCTACCCAGCCGAGTACCAGCCGCTCAACATCATCTCGACCATCGGCTCCTGGGCGATCGGTGCCGGGTTGCTGATCGGATTGCTCTACCTGCTGGTTGCGCTGTGGCGCGGCAAACCGGCCGGATCGAACCCCTGGAATCTGCTCGGCCTCGAATGGTCGATTTCCTCCCCGCCGCCGCCGCATAATTTCGAGGAGCCGCCAAAGGTCTGGCAGGAACCGTACGATTACTGGCGAGCCCGCAACGACTGATGCCCACCACTCATCACGTCGCTCACTTCGAAGATCTCGCGAAACAGGGGCACGCCGCACGGCTCGGGATGTGGCTGTTCCTCGGCAGCGAAGCGCTGCTCTTCTCCGGGCTGTTCACGCTGTACGCCGCATACCGCAACGAGTACACCTCCGACTTCGCCGCTGGCGCGCAGCTCACGAATCTGCCACTCGGCACTATCATGACCGCCGTGCTGCTGGTGAGCAGCTTTTTCATGGCGTTTGCACTCGCGACCGCACGACAGGAAAGGAGCAGGGTATCGATCGCCGCACTCGCGACGACGTTCCTGCTCGGCATCGTGTTTCTCGGCCTCAAGGCGACCGAGTATACGATGCACTTCCGGGACGGAATCTTTCCCGGCGCGTATTACACGGGCCCACTCGGCGAGCGACACGGTGTGGTTCTGTTCTTCACGCTGTACTACATCATGACCGGTCTGCACGCCCTGCATGTCATCGGGGGCCTCGTACTGGTGGGCTGGCTCGCCCGGCGTACACGGCGCGGTGATTTCGGTGAGGCGTGGTCGACACCGCTTGAACTCGGCGGGCTCTACTGGCACTTCGTCGACATTATCTGGCTGTTCCTCTGGCCGCTTTTCTACCTGCTGCGCTGAGGATCTGCATGACCGGCCGATCGATCACGGTCCGTACCTATGCCTGGGTGCTGCTCGCGCTGCTACTGCTGACCGCGGCGACGCTGCTGCTTTCATTCGTGCCGCTTGGCATGTTCCATATGCCCGTCGCGCTGCTGATCGCGGCTGCCAAGACTGTGCTGATCCTGCTCTATTTCATGCATGTCATTGAACAGCGGTACACGATCCGCGTCGTCCTGCTCGTGGCCGTGCTGCTTCTAGGCAGCCTTATCGTACTGACTGTTGCGGATACGGCCACGCGTGATGTGCCATTTCATCCACCGGCACCGGAGTGATCCGCCGCAGTGCATGCGTCGACAGACCCGCTGTGCCGCGATTCTGCACGGGTTCCGCCGCACGAAGGACCAGCGTCGGGACGCGTCGAATGAACTGTGGTCTTACAGGATTTCGTCACAGTCGTGCTGGCCGGCACTGTGCACGTTAGGCAAGCCCGAACCCTAAACAGGAGGACCGAATCATGGTTCGGAAGCAGTACGTATTGCTGGCATGTCTGATCGCGGCCACCGCATGCGCGCGCAAGGAAACGGTGGTCTACTCGGGGCAGCCCGCACCGGCGCGGGAACGCCTGAACGATGCGGCCATGGTCGAGATGGTCCATGACGCGAACAACACCACCATCAACTCCGCCAGGCTCGCAATGGACCGCTCGCGCAACAGCGCCGTCCGGGCGGTCGCCCAGCGGTTGATCAACGACCATACTCGCATAAACCAGATGATCGCCGAAAGCGGCGTGGCCATGCGCGGCAACAATATCACCAATGGCATCGCGCAGTCCGGCCGCAAGACCGTTTCGAACCTGAGTACCTACTCGGGTGCCGCATTCGACCGGCAGTTCGTCGATTCACAGATCCAGCAGCACAACTGGATGATCTCCAACCTCAACAACTCCCTGATCCCCGGTGCACGCAGCAAGCGCCTCCGCGACAAGCTCAGGGAAATGCGCGAGATGGAGCATACACATCTTCGTATGCTGCAGGACCTCCAGTCAGACATGCGGAATCACTGATCCCGACCCGATCACGCACGAACTCTGGCGCGAGATGGCCGGGAGGCAATTCCTGCTTCCCGGCCTTACTCGTCCACCCGGCCGCGCAGCTTCCGAATTTCCGAACGCTTCTTCTTTTCGCGCAGGCGCTCTTCGTTGGCGGACTTCGGGGGTTTTGTCTTGCGACGCGGCTTCGGTACCTGCAGCGCGCCCGCAACCAGCTTTACGAACCGGGCAACCGCTTCTTCCCTGTTCTGCAACTGGCTTCGGCTCGCGCTCGCCGTAAGCCGAAGCACACCCGCAGCATCGATCCGATTCGCCAGCTTGTCCAAGATCCGCTGACGCTGTGTTTCGCTCAGCGACGGCGAGAGAAGCACGTTCCAGGTCAGTTCGATCCGTGTCGACGAGGTGTTTACGTGCTGGCCTCCCGGCCCGCCGGAACGCGTCGCCCGGAATTCGAGTTCGCTCTCCGGGATCGCCAGTTCAGGTGCAATCTCGAGCATGCTTCAACTTCGCCTGACCGGCGGGCTCTCGCCACCACCGATCTCAACCCTGGTGTTTCAGCAGGGCAGACGCAACACGACCGTACTCGTAGCGCGACGCAATCGAATCCATCGCCTTCCTGAACGCCGCCTTCTGTTCCCCGGTCAGCGGCTGCTTCTCCGCGATGTACGCGAGCACCTGCGCCAGTTCGTAGTCCGACCCGATTTTCTTCGGGGCATCGTTCAGAAGCCGTTCGAGGCCGGCTGCGCTCAGACGCGTGTTCTTCAGCAGCGCCAGCAGCGCGCGCCGATGTTCGTAATCCGAGGCGATCGTTCCCGCCGCTTCGACATACGCAAGCTGCAGCGCCGCATCGCTCACGTCCTTCGAGGACGCCGCGACCAGCAACTGCGCCTTCTCATAATCCGACCGGATCGTGACCGCCTCCCTGATCACCGCGATGAGGTCTCCTGCACCATTCCCGCTTTTCAACAGGCGATCCAGCACACGCCGTTTCTCATAGTCGGAATGGATGGTCGATGCAGCGCGCAGATACGAACCGCGCGCTTCAGCGTTCAGCGCATGCCGGTCCGCGGTTCCAATCAGAAGCTGCGCAGTTTCGTAGTCCGACTTCAGGTCACTACCCGCGATATCGAGCGAACCCTTCACCAGCGAAGTCGGCAGATCCCCGCGATCGAGCAGCTTCTCGAGGTACACGCGTTTGACATGATCGCTCTCGATCTCGCGAACCGCGTCGAACACGCGCTCCGGCCCGCCATTCTGCAACAGGTATTCGACGCGCTCACTCGCCGCGAATCCGGTCGTACGGAATAACCGCTGGACTACCTCCTGGAACCAGGCTTTCGCATTGCTGTCATACTCTGCTTTCCGCCCGTTCAGCTCGTAGTCATAACTCAGTCCGCTACCCGCAGGCCGCACCACCACACGCCGTTCGTCGCGACCATCATCTTCCTCAATGACGAGCTGACCGCCGGAACTGATGCTCGTAACGGCGCTGAAGTCTCCGCTGAAACGAACTGCGCCATTCATCCGCACCGCACCGCTGCACCCGCCGCTCCGCCACGTCATCGCATAACGCTGCCCGGCCGAGTTGCTGCTGTTGCTTACGCTCGTGTTCCGGGCCCTGCTCCCGCAGCGCTCCTGCGCGTCCGCGCGGTGCCCCCACGCCGCCACAGCGGGCGCCACCCCCGCGGATCCGCGCAGCGCCGAGGGCGGCGCCGGCGGGGCCGCTGGCGCGCCCGATCCGGGTGGCGCCGGCACCGCTGGTGGCGTGGGCGGCGCGTCGTATTCGAACGGCACCGGCGCCCGTGGAACTGCGGCAGGCGGTGGGGCCGGAGGACGAGGTGGCGTGTCGACCGGCGCCCACGCGAACACCGCAGCGCCCAATCGGGCGGGCGGCGCCGGCGGGTGCTCCCATTCCGCTACCTGCATCGCGTCCGCACTCCGTACCGGGTGCAGCGCCGCCAGCGGAATCAGGAGGGCCGCGCCTACCGCGGCAAACCGGAACGCCAACGCGATCGACGGCTCCGCGCGGTTGCGGTCCTCGTCAAGCACCGCGCTCAGCCGATCCTTCAACTGCGACCGCCTCGCCATCGCAATTGCCGCCTGCGCGACCGGACGGCTCGGCCGCAGCTTGCGCACGAGCTCGAGCAACTCGCCCGCATACGCGCTCGGCCGCTCGCCCGCACTCAGCACGATGTCATCACACGCATGCTCGCGCTCGACATTCATGCGCTTCGCCGCCAGCCACGCCAGCGGGTTGAACCAGTGCAGCGTACACACGAACTGCACGGCCAACTGGGTCCACGCATCACGCCGCCGAATATGCGCAAGCTCGTGCAGGACCACCGCGCGCAGCCGCTGCGCAGACCACCCCGCCGCACCGCTCGGCAGCAGGAGGACCGGCCGCAGCAGCCCCCACGTCATCGGCATCACGAACGCATCGCCCTCGATCACACGCGGCACCCGCGCCAGACCGATCGCCGCTGCGTACGCATCGACGCGCTCGAGCAGCCGCGCATCACGCACGACCACGGCCCGCCTCGCATACCGCCATGCACGCAGATACTCACCCGCCAGCCGTGCACCCACCACCAACACGCCCGTGCCCCACACCATCGCCAGGACCACCCACCACGGTGCGCGCACCGGCTCCCCGGACGGATTCGCCTCCGCCCACAGAGCTCGATCCTGCTCCAGTGTCGAGAACTGCCCGGATTGCGCGTCCTGGCTGCTCACCGGCGCAAGCATACGTTCCGCCGACGTAGCCAAATGCTCTGCCGGCGCACCCGCGTGCTCCACCCGCGCGTCGGCCGGGAGTGCCCAGGCCTTTGGCGCGCTGAATCGAATCACCCCATCCATGCCGGCCCGCGACTCGAGCGGGGCCAGCAATGCCTCCGTCCGCGCGCCACCGCCGAGCACCGCGACCGGAATCCGGGGCACTACCCCCGCAATCAGCGGCAATAGCAGCACCCCGATCACCGCAACACTCCAGACCAGGTGCCGAACCGCCGCAGACTTCCTGCGAAATGCCGCCGAAACCAGGGCCGCTGCTCCCAGCAGCACCCCGGCCTTTACCGCTACATCCAGCGCCAGCATCGGCAACTCACCCGGCGGCTGTGCCGCCAGCCCCACGCTCATCACGTGCGCGATCACCGTCCCCTCCTCCTGGCCTGTTCAATCAGCTCCGCCATCTCCTCGATCTCATCCTCCGACAACTCGAGAGATCGCATGTCCAGTAGCGCCGCCACCGCCTTCGTCGCCGACCCGTCAAAAAACGTGTTCACCATCCGCTCCAGCACCGACTCCCGCGCCGCCGTCCTCGGAACCACCGGCAGATACACGTACTTCGCCCCCTCCTCTACATGCCGGAGCAGACCCTTACGCTCCAGCTTCGCCAGCAGCGCCCGCACCGCCGAATAACTCGGCGGATCCGGCAGCACTTCCTGCACCTCCGCCGCCGTCGCCTGCCCGCGCGCATACACCGCCTCCACCACCTGCCGCTCGCGCCAGCTCAGATTCCCCAACTGCTCCGGCTCCATAATCCCTGCTCCACTTCCCGGTCCAATAATGCTACGGACGTAGCACGCTGCTACGAGCGTAGCATAGGCCGCCGACGCTGTCAAGGACAGCGGGACGGAGTTGCGCGATGGCGCCCGCCCCGCTTCCGTATCTGCAGGTGCGCTTGCTGGCGGAACGGGCGTGAGTCGCATCGTAGGGACAGGAGGGAGACACGAAGAAAGACGAGACGAAGCCGGCGTGGCGACGCGCGCGGGTGACGCCGAGCCTGGCGGAGGTACATCGGTCGGTACCGGTGAACCAGGGCAGTTGGTGGCGGAAGATGCTGGCGTTTGCCGGGCCGGGCTATCTGGTGGCGGTCGGGTACATGGACCCGGGGAACTGGGCGACGGACCTCGCCGGTGGTTCGCAGTTCGGCTACACGCTGCTGAGTGTGATCCTGCTATCGAATCTCATCGCGATTCTGCTGCAGGGTCTTTCAGCCAAGCTGGGTATTGTCACCGGGCGCGATCTCGCGCAGGCGTGTCGGGACCACTATTCACGGCCGGTGAGCATTGCGCTCTGGGTGCTGGCCGAGATAGCGATTGCGGCCACGGACCTGGCGGAAGTGATCGGGTCTGCGATTGGTCTGAATCTGCTGTTCGGGATTCCGCTGCCGATCGGGATCGTGCTCACTGCGATCGATGTTTTCCTCGTGCTGTACCTGCAGCATCACGGGTTCCGTTTGCTGGAGGCGCTGGTGATTGCGCTGATCAGCGTGATCGGACTCTGTTTCCTGCTGCAGATCCTGTTTTCGCGGCCGGATGCCGCGGCGGTGTTTGCCGGGTTTGTACCGCGTGCGGAGATCGTGCGCAATCCGGAGATGCTGTACATCGCGATCGGGATCCTGGGTGCGACGGTGATGCCGCACAACCTGTATCTGCACAGTTCGATCGTGCAGACGCGCGCGTACGAAGAGACGGTGGAGGGTCGCCGCGAGGCGGTGCGTTTTGCCTTCATCGATTCGACGGTCGCGTTGAGCATGGCGCTGTTCGTGAACGCCGCGATCCTGATCGTTGCGGCCGCGACCTTTCACACGCGCGGCCGAACCGACATTGCGGAGATCCAGGATGCATGGCAGTTGCTGTCGCCGCTGCTCGGTGTCGGAATGGCCAGCACGCTGTTCGCGGTCGCGCTGCTGGCATCGGGCCAGAATTCGACGCTGACCGGCACGCTTTCCGGGCAGATCGTGATGGAAGGGTTTCTCAATCTGCGGATCCGTCCCTGGCTGCGGCGTATGATCACGCGTGCGATCGCGATTGTTCCGGCTGTTCTTGTGGCGACGCTGCAGGGCGAAAGCGGCACTGCGCGGCTGCTCATCCTGAGCCAGGTGATTCTCAGCTTTCAGCTTTCGTTCGCGGTTTTTCCGCTTGTGCGGTTCACGTCGGAGCGGGGCAAGATGGGAGAATTCGTGAATCCGCCGTGGCTGAAGGCAACCGCCTACACGATTGCCGTGCTGATCGCGCTGCTCAACCTGTGGCTTCTGATGCACACGTTTGCGGAGTGGTTCGACTGATGTACAAGCGAATCCTGGTTCCGCTCGAGAACTCCCCGCACGACGATGCGATTCTGCAGCACATTCGCGAGCTGGTCCGCGGGAGCGACGCCACGCTGCTTCTGCTGCACGTTGCCGACGGCTTCACTGCACGCAACTACAGGCAGTTGAACCTCCGGGAATCGGAGGAGATGCAGCAGGACCGGGCCTATCTCGAGCGGATCTGTGCCGCTCTGCTGGCGGAGGGGTACGATGCGGAACCGCTGCTTGGCGCGGGCGACCCTGCCAGGGAGATCGCTGCCACAGCGGAGCGGGAACACTGCGACCTGATCGCGATGGCGACCCACGGCCATCGTGGGATCCAGGATGTGCTCTACGGAAGCACCGCTTCCGAGGTACGCCACCTGACCCGCATCCCGGTCCTCATGGTACGCAGCAACCTCTGAACTCGCGAAAACCGGATTCGCGTGCCATGCTAAGGGCGAACCGGACAACCGAAACACGGGAGGCACCTTGTCCCTGTCGAAGCGAAGTGTGTTACTCCTCGCCGCAGCGGTTGCAGCGTGCGGCGAAAGCACGGATACCAAGTCGTCTGCGCTCGCCGATGAAACCGCGGCGTTGAGCAGCATCACTGCAGCCGACCTGCTGCAGCACATTGCCGTCCTCGCCGATGACTCAATGGAGGGGCGGGCGCCGGGAACTGCCGGTGAAGAGCGCACGGTGCGTTACCTGACGGACCAGTTCCAGCAGCTCGGGCTCAAGCCGGGCAATCCGGACGGCACCTTTGTGCAGGACGTTCCGCTGGTCGGGATCACTGCACGGCCGAGCGCATCGTTCAAGGCTGGCAATCGCACGCTGTCGCTTTCGTTCCCGAACGACTACGTCGCGGTGACGCGACGCATCACGCCGGAAGTAAAGGTCGAGAACTCGGACATTGTGTTCGTCGGCTACGGTGTGGTTGCACCGGAGTACGGCTGGGACGACTACAAGGATGTCGATGTCCGCGGCAAGACGATCGTCATGCTGATCAACGATCCCGCGGTCCCGCTCGCCAGCGACAACACGAAGCTGGACGATGCCATGTTCCGCGGCGATGCCATGACCTACTATGGCAGGTGGACCTACAAGTACGAAATCGCCACTGAAAAGGGTGCGGCCGCTGCCATCATCGTGCACGAGACCGGCCCCGCGGGTTACCCGTACGAAGTCGTCTCCGGAAGCTGGGGTCGCGAGAACTTCGACATCAAGCCCGCGGATGGAAATGCGGGGCGCGTCGCCGTCGAATCGTGGATCACGCTCGATCGCGCGCGTGAGTTGTTCGCCGCGGCCGGTCAGGACTTCGATGCGCTGAAGCGCAGCGCGACCAGCAAGGACTTCCGACCCGTCGCGCTCAATGCAACCGCAGACTTCACGGTGAAGAACACGATCCGCGAAGTGCAGTCGAAGAACGTCGTGGCGAAGCTCGAAGGCAGCGAACAGCCCGACGAGTACGTGGTCTACACCGCACACTGGGATCACCTCGGCACCGACCCTAATGCCCAGGGCGACGGTATCTACAACGGCGCACTCGACAACGCGACCGGCACCTCGGCACTGGTCGAACTGGCTGAAGCCTTCACCAAACTGCCGACACCACCGGCCCGTTCAATTCTCTTTCTCGCCGTGACCGCGGAAGAACAGGGGCTGCTCGGTGCAAAGTACTACGCGAACACTCCGCTCTACCCGCTCGAGAAGACACTCGCGAACATCAACATCGACGGCCTCAACCAGTGGGGCCCGACCAGCGATGTCGTCGTGATCGGCCAGGGCAACACAACACTCGAGGACGTACTCGCCGAAGTGATCACGGCGGAAGGGCGTACCGTGCAGCCGGACCCCGAGCCGGAGAAGGGCTTCTTCTACCGCTCGGACCACTTCGAGTTTGCGAAACAGGGAGTCCCCGCCCTCTACATCGATGCGGGCAACACATTCCGCGACAAGCCGGCCGATTACGGACAACAGAAGCGCGATGAGTACACCACCAACGACTACCATAAGCCCGGCGATGAAATCAAACCGGACTGGGACCTCGAAGGCGGTGCGGAAGACGTGCGTGTACTCTTTCAGGTCGGTCACCGCGTCGCGAACGCCACGGCCTGGCCGGAATGGAAACCCGGCACCGAGTTCAAGGCCAAACGCGAAGCGATGCTGAAGCCGAAGACCTGACCTGTAATTCGCAAGGCAAACCACCCAAAACAACCTGGCCTGGTCTCACAACGGTGAGCCAGGCCAGTCCGTCTCTCCCACCCCAACCTGCAGTGCCCCCTGAATCACCCTGCAGTCAACCCGCTCCTCCCCCGGTCCTGCGCGGCGATCCTAATCCCCCTCCTGCAGTTCGCGCAGTTCGCATTTCCTGCAGTTCGCCTTTCCTGCAGTTCGCATTTCCTGCAGTTCCGGCATTCTCCAACCCCCAAAGGCAACCATATCCAGACTCACCCTGTCCAACGCACATACCACCTGGACAGGAATTGCCTGGATGATTGCACTTCACCTTGCTGCTCTTGCCCTCGCGACTGCGACGCAGGCGGATCTGCAGCAGGCATCACCACCCGAGAAAGCGAGCAGAGCTGCGGTCGCGACCGCGATTCGTGCGGCCGCAAGCCCCGTAATCGACGGTTCGAACAACGACCAGATCTGGGCCATCGCGCCAAAATTTTCTGATTTCCGCGAGTTCGATCCACGACAGGACGCGGATCCGCGCTTCAAGACGGAGTTCCAGGTTTCCTACGATGAGCGGAACCTGTTCGTGTTTGTGCGCGCCTATGATCCGCACCCGGACAGCATCATGCGCGCGCTGACGCGGCGCGATGTGCGCGGGCCGTCCGATCAGCTCAAGGTCATCATCGATTCGTACAACGACCGCCGCAGCGGCTTCGAGTTCGCCGTCAATCCGGATGGCGTGAAACGCGACTACGCGATCTACAACGACAACGCCGAGGACGGCTCGTGGAATGGCGTCTGGGATGTCGCGACCACGATCGACTCGCTCGGCTGGACGGCGGAGTTCCGCATCCCGCTCTCGCAGTTGCGCTATGCCAATGCGGACAGTCACACCTTCGGCATCGGTGTGTGGCGCGACATCGAACGCTTCAGTGAGCGGGTGAGCTGGCCATTGTATTCGACGTCGACGAACGGACTCGCATCGCAGCTCGGTCAGCTTGAAGGCATCACGGGAATCGGTGCACCCGGTCGCCTGGAACTCACACCGTACACCGTCACCAGGAACATCTCGCGCGCAAACGGCTCCGGCTTCGAGCGGGACCAGCAGTTCGCGATCGGTGGCGACCTGAAGTATGGACTCGGTCCCAACATCACACTCGATGCGACGGTCAACCCGGACTTCGGCCAGGTCGAAGCCGACCCCGCAGTGCTGAACCTGAGCGCGTTCGAAACTTTCGTGAGCGAGCGTCGACCGTTTTTTGTCGAAGGGACCGGCTTCTATCGGTTCGCGCTGAACTGCTACATCGTCGTGGATTGTTCGACGAATGAAGGCCTGTTCTATTCGCGCCGCATCGGCCGTGACCCTTCGCTGCGCCAGGTCTATGGCGATGCGGCCACGCCTACCGCAACACCCATCGCTGCGGCCGCGAAACTGACCGGCCGCACGCAGGGTGGGCTCTCTTTCGGCATCCTCGATGCGGTGACCCAGCATGTCGGCGGCATCGAATCGCGTACGGTTGAGCCACGCACCAACTATGCGGTGATCCGCGCTCAGCAGGATCTGCGTGGCGGCGAAGCGGATATCAGCTTCATTGCGACTGCGGTGAACCGCTCGCTCGACGAGTGGACCGGCCCGGTGTTGCACAACAGCGCCTACATCGCAGGCGCAAGTTTCCGCAACCGCATGGGCGACTACGAACTCGCCGCATCCGTTACCGGCTCGCGCGTCGCGGGAACAGCGGAGGCGATTGCACGCACCCAGCTCAACCCGGTCCACTATTATCAGCAGCCTGACGATGATCAGGAGTTCGATCCGACGCGCACCTCGCTGGCCGGCCATTCCGAGCAGGTCAAGTTCGGCAAGTACGGCGGCGGCGTCACGCGCTTCGAAACCAGCTTCGTCAACACATCCGCCGGCTTCGAGCCGAACGACCTCGGCTACCTGCGGCGTGCGGACACGCGTGACTGGAGCACGTGGGCGGCACTGAATTTCCGCGATCCGACGAGTCTATATCGCTGGCTGCAGATCAACGCGAATCACTGGCAGACCTGGACGACGTCGGGCCGCCGCCTCGAAAGCGCGGTGAACGCAAACGCGCACATGGGGCTGCACAACAACTGGAACTTCCATGCGGGCGCAACACTCGGCGGACTCGGCGAAAGCTACTGCGACCGCTGCACGCGCGGGGGGCCGCTGCTGCGCGACTCGCGCGGCCTTTATCCCTGGTTCGGTGTGAACGGCGACAGCCGCAGAAGCATCGTTCCATCGATGTGGGTCAACCTGTCGTTCTTCGATGAAGGCCAGTCCGAATCGGTATCACTTTCGCCCAGTGTCTCCCTGCGCTTCTCCTCGAGGCTGCAGACCTCGATTTCGGCCGGGTTCTCGAAATCGAACAACCACACGCAGTGGTTCGGTAACTTCACCGAAGGCAGCACGACCCGGTACACGTTCGCACACCTGAACCAGCGCACCACGTCCATGAGCGTGCGTATCGGCTACACCGCCACACCGGATCTCACCCTGGAGTTCTATGGCGAGCCGTTCGTAAGCACCGGGACGTACTCGCAATTCCGCGAGATCAGCGCAAACCCCGGGGCCGCGGAATACGCGGAGCGCTTTCAGTCATTCACACTGCCGGAGGATGTGCCGACGTCCTTCAAGTCGAGTTCACTGCGCACCAACACCGTGCTGCGCTGGGAGTATCGGCCCGGCTCGACGGTTTTCCTCGTCTGGGCGCACGGCCGCGGCGCGTTTGAGCAGGCGGTCGGCGCGACGTACACCAATGGCTGGCAGCGCGACTATGGCGACCTGTTCGACCTGCGGCCCGACAACACTTTCCTGATCAAGGTGGCCTGGTGGCTGAGCCGCTAGCCTGATCGCGTTTTCGAGCCATGCGGGACCATTTCCTCCCCGCGTGGCTCGACACTCTCTTGACACCGCACACTCGTTAGTGCAACACTCCTATAATCATCCACCGGCTGCAACCGGCGGGTCCCCAAGTCTCCCTGCAACCCAGGCCTGTTTATGCGAGCTCTTTCCCTGAGCGCGGCCGCTGCCTTGCTGCTATTCAGCGTCGGCGGCTGCTCCCGGGCGGCTGCCCCCCCTGCGTCGCCGCAACCGAACCGGGCCACGCCCCCGACCGCACAGCGTCCCCAGGCCGGCGAGGATTCGGCCGGCGCAAGACCGGGTGGCGCACGCGAAGCGGCCCCACGCCCGTACAATCGGGTGGTAACCTCCGAGGCCCAGACGCGTGATGGTCTGTTCAAGACACATCGCATCGGCTCACGTCTCCTCTTCGAAATCCCGAAGGATCAGCTCGGCAAGGACCAACTGGTCGTGATGGAGATCGCGCAGACCGTGCTTGGCACCGGCTACGGCGGCCAGGCGGTTGGCAATCGTGTGCTTCGCTGGGAGCAGCGCGACAATCGCGTCGACCTGCGCAGCATCTCCTATGCGATGCGCGCCGAGGAGGACGCCGCGGA